>Ga0316207_10000059_pt1 | contig 241256 bp, 208 predicted proteins | sample 6weekpyrite_MG_FD_204943 | JGI IMG/M metagenome (GOLD analysis project Ga0316207, IMG submission 204943) | Microbial mat bacterial communities from mineral coupon in-situ incubated in ocean water Damariscotta River, Maine, United States -... | ecosystem: Environmental > Aquatic > Marine >...
AGCTCTTTCCTTAGATTTAATTTCATGTCGAAATTTAATTTTATCTGATTTTGGATAAGAGTTTAACCTCTAAATTTTCATATGTTATTGATATATTTCATGATTTACCTTAAAGAAGCAGTATTGGAGTCTGACCCCACTTAATTCTGTGAAAAATGCGGGGTAGCACAAAAGAAATTTGCAAAATCATAGAAACCTTTGCGTTTCATGAATTGGGGCATATTCCAAAGGCATACCTTGTTGCACTAAGTTATTTACATCAACATTTTATTCTAGCCCTAGTAATTGACATTTAGTCACCAAAAACAATGCGGTTAAACTAATTTAAAAAACTGAAAATTGACAATTTATTTTTGGCTATCTCATTTTCATCTGATCATGGAATGGTAAAACCTTCACCGAAACCATTTGAGTTAGTACAACAACAATTGGGTTTACAAAAATATCAGTGCCTGATAACTGGTGATTCTATTCGTCGAGATCTCGGTGGTGCCATTGCAGCAGGAATAGATTGTGTATTAATTGGCGGCAAAATAAATTCAAGCGCAATTGCTTGTTATTCTTCATTGCTGTCATTTTGTGAAAATCACAAAAATCAGCTTGCCCTAAATAAAACCTAACATCACTCAGTTAAGTGAAAATGCTTAGAGGAACTGATCAAATTTCATAACATGTGTTTAAACCTATTACCGATAAAAGGAAAATATCATGAGTAACTCAGAAAAGATTAACTATTTGGAATTCCCAGCAAAAAACATCCCCGAAACAAAGTTATTTTTTAGTCAAGTTTTCGATTGGAAATTTGTTGATTATGGCCCAGAATATGTCGCCTTTTCTAACGCAGGTTTGGATGGTGGATTTTATTTATCAAACCTAAGTAGTCAAACGGTTAACGGCAGTATGCTCACCGTCTTCTACAGTAAAGATCTAGAAAATACACTAGCACGAATTGAATCAGCGGGGGGCAAAATAGTAAAACCTATTTTTTCTTTTCCCGGTGGACGTCGTTTTCATTTTAGCGATCCAAATGGAAATGAGTTTGCGGTGTGGTCTGATTTAGGCGCCTAACAGTTTAATTGAATTCAAGTTACTGTAAACAACACAAAACTATTAAGCTACTAAACACAAACACCCAAGGGAAAGTCCGCCATGGGTGTTGTATTCATTATATTTAACTATTACTTACCAGGTGGATAATCTATCTCAGATGCTTTAGGTGGTAATTCAAGATGCTCTCTAAGCTCAATTAACTCTTCTTGATATAAAAGCTTTGCAAATTCAATTTCACTTGGTGTTTGCGTAGTACGTAAATAAGCAACTGTTGCACGCTCTTCGTTTGCAGCTGTATTAAAAGTCCAAGCATGATTAATAGACGCTGCTCGATCTTTTGCTCGACCAGTCGTTATCCAATCAATTGCCGCATCATCATCAATTTCAATTACGCGCCCCAACAAGTGTGGTGGCGCGCCAACTGTTGAATTAAATGCATCACTATGACAATTAGTACAAGCCATTCCACTGCCACCAGCGGTGTATCTCTGCCTACCTTGTTCAATTTGATCTTGTGTATATTCAGTAACAACTAACGTTCTAATTTCTGGCTTTTCCCAGATTGACTCCCATCGATCTCTAGATCGAAAGGCTTTAACCGCCGTAACGCCAGATTTAAGTGGTATAATTTTCCAAAATCGTGGCGCGGTAAGATGATCATCTTTCATATGAGCCTTTCGACGAGCACTCCATGTTTCACCAGCCTCATCGTATGCGGCTTGCATTTCAGCCAATTGCAAATCAACTACTTCGCTATCAACATTCACTAGTGCGGGCGCAACGGTAGCCACGGTTGTATCTTCAATCTCTATCGTTCGTCCCGTACGGACGAAAAGTGTAAACTCACTATTTCCTGTGGGATTATTTTGCACAAACCCTGTGTGATATACCGTTCCTGGAATGCTTTCTAATTCACTCAAAGTTTTGCTGTTTCCCCCACTACTTCCGACATCACTTGACGTTGGATTCGACTCACAACCAAAAAGCACAGACAAACAAAGCCCAACTACAGATAATCTAATTAAATTCTGTTTTATGATCATAATATTCCCCGGCAATTTCCCCAAGCGTTAAATTTCAGCGATTACTGTTTAACACCACACTATTGAATAACTTTTGATTGATTATTGTTATTTAAATACATATTAATTCAATGTGAAAATAATACTAATATAAAACTGAATTAAGTTTGAAAATCCCGACATTATAAATCCATATTATGTCAACGGTTTTAAATTATAGAATTAGGGTCAGACTCGATTTAATACAAATCCGATTCTCATTCCTGCCTCAACAGAATAAAATCGAGTCTGACCCGAATGGCACTTCCTTAAGCAAATTCCTTAATTACTTTTGCTTTTTCGGATGGCCATTTTTCTTAATTTCTTCCCTTGCCATCGTTCTTGGTTTTACTAACAATGAAAATGGTTTTGGTCGGCGTTTCACTGCCCTTGGTTCTACTCTTCCAGGTCGATTTCCAACTAATTTCGCTACAATGAGTCCTAATAAAATTTCTAGGCTTTCATTATCATTGTGAAAAAACGTTAGTTGATTTCGCCAAGCACGCCATAACTGCAAGGTGTGTTTGAAACTTAATTGTCTGGGTTCTAAGTCTGCATACGATGCCGCTTGAGCCATCACTAGTCGTATAAGATTGTATGCAAGAAAATAAATCCACATTTCTTTTTCCACCATTTGCGGTGTTTTGCAACTAAATGTTTCCATCCCTAATGTTGTTTTGATATTTCGTAGATCCAATTCCACGTGCCAGCGATTTTTATAGATTGATTTAAGCTCTTGGCGTGATGCCTCTTTCGGTGACAAAATTGTTGTTACAAGTATTTTTCCAGAAACTTTCAACTCTCGAATTATCAACGTCTCTGGCATTTCAAGATATTGTTCCTGAGTCATCCAATCCGGCTTCTTTGGTTTTTTATAGGTAATTAAATGATCCGATGGACCTAATTTTTTACCTTTTCTAAAATCTGTCGCACGCTTTCGTGCGCCAAGTTGTTCGAATACTCCATCAACACCACGATTGACTAATTCTGCCAGTAGAAAGTAAGTCCCGAAAAAACCATCTCCCAATACAATATCACCAGTTTGAAATGTATCAAGTAATTCTCTAAGCATATTTTGTTCGCATGCCCCTTTCCCTTTGAATGGACCCATTGCCGCATTAAGAATCACGCCACTTGCTAGACATATGACACCAACTATTCTACAAATAGGAAATCCCAGCCCAGGTTTCTGTCCCTGTTGCTGGGGATAGTTTTCTTGATTGTCTGGCGTATCAGGCATTGTTACCGTTGTGCCATCAATCAATTTGACAGATCTATTTTTCCATCGCCATTGCAGAGGCACTTGCTCGTCTATCAACTTCGCAGTTTGTTGTACCAACGCTGACAACATTTCTAGCGGCAATCTTTGTCGCGCTTTGCAATAACTACCTGTATGGGTAGAGCAGACTGGTAATCCACTGCGCATTCGTTGAACTGCATATTGATTCACGATATTTTGACAAGAACTATCCGTATTTTGTACTTGAGATAAAAACAAAGCCAGCGTATCAGTGGGAGGAAAAACTCTTTCGCGATGCGCGGGTTGAAACTGCTCAATAACTGAGGATAATTCCGAACTGTTCAGTAATTCGAAAAAATTTTTTGTTTTTTGGTTTTGAGCATAGGTTTGAACAAGATTTTGTTGAAGATTTCTTCCGTGGCTTATAATATCCATTTGTAGGCTGGTCCTTGCGTGATAGCTATTTGTTTAGTCGCAATCAGTATATCACTGGTCCAGCCTTTTTCTCTATATATTTCATTGCGTTAGCGTTAAGGAAGTGCCATTCGAGTCTGACCCCAATTAAAAAATCTGGAATCTATTTCTCCAAATAAATCGGATTTTCCAAATACCAGCTAATGGTTTTTTTAATACCTTCCTCAAACTGGAGAGAGGCCTTCCAATTTAATTCCGTAACGAGTTTTTTGCCATTAATTGCATAACGCCAATCATGGCCCAATCGATCGGGTACAAATGTCATTAATGTTGAGTAGGGCTTTTCCCATGGGACGAGTTCGTCGAGTACGTTACAAATCACTTTTGCAATATCGTTGTTAGACCATTCGTTATCACCACCGACATTGTAGGTTTCGCCTAATTTTCCGAAGCGAATGACCTTGTCTATTGCGTCGCAGTGATCATCCACATATAACCAATCGCGAATATTTGAGCCATCGCCGTAAATGGGGATTTCACTGTGACTCAAACAAGAACGAATTACGGTGGGAATGAATTTTTCACTGTGTTGATAAGGGCCATAGTTGTTTGAGCAGTTTGTTGTGGTAACGGGTAGGCCATAAGTATGAAAATATGACCGCACCAAATGATCCGAACCCGCTTTGGATGCGGAATACGGCGAATTGGGTTTATACAATGACTCTTCTGTAAAGGCGGGATCCTCGGGTTTCAAACTACCATAAACTTCGTCGGTAGAGATGTGATGAAAACGGCAGTTTTCCATTCCCCAGTTTTTGTCAATTACCCAAACATTTCGAGCCGCTTCCAAAAGCGTAAACGTACCCACAATATTGGATTGAATAAATTCCCCGGGCCCGGATATTGATCTATCAACATGACTTTCCGCCGCAAAGTGTACGATGGTATCAATCGAGTGATCCTGAAGAATTTTTGTTACTAAAGGTGAATCGCAAATATCACCCTTAATGAACTCATGAGGAATTGCCTTTGACAGGTTTTGTAAATTTTTTTCTGATCCAGCAAAACCAAGATTATCCAGACTAATAATTTTTTGCAATTTATTTTGCTGCATAACATAACGCAAATAGTTGCATCCGATAAATCCAGCACTGCCGGTAACTAATACATTCTTTGGCTCAAAATTCATTTTTCACTAAAATCCTTCACTAAGTTTTCTAATACGGGTAGCCACTCATATTGTTTAATGGAAAAAACCGTTTCGATTTTTTTACAATTCAACACTGAGCTTTTTGGACGTGGAGCCGGCGTGGGATATTCGTTGGTGGTAATTGGAATAATATTTTCAACCTGCAATGATTGATGTTTTTTTAATTCCTCAACAATTGCAACGGTAAATTCATACCAGTTACTTTGTGGTTTATCGCAATAATGATATGTCCCATATTCTGAAAAATTCTCATTTATTATTCCATCCACTATTTGCAGAATCACGAGAGAGATATTATCCGTAGCGGTGGGACAACCAAATTGATCGTTCACAATGCGTAATTCGCTTTTATTTTTTGCCAGACGACATATGGTTTTAACGAAATTGTTTCCATATGAACCAAACACCCAACTGACACGTAAAATAATGTGTTTATCATAAATTTGACGAACGGCTTCTTCACCTAAGAATTTACTTTCACCATAATAATTGACGGGACTAGGTTTGTCAGTTTCGGCGTAAGCCCGCAATAATGAACCATCAAACACATAATCTGTTGATATGTGAATTAGTGGTACATTCATTTGCTTACAAACTATTGCCAGACTTTTAGCACCTGTTATGTTAACTGCAGCGGCTTTCTGCTTTTCATTTTCGGCTTTGTCAACCAAGGTATAAGCAGCTGCATTGATAACAACCGCTGGATTGATCTCCTTAAGCTGTTTTTCAACTGCAATAACATCTGATATATCTAAATCGTCTTTTGTAAGCGGAATCACATTTCGCTGCTGCTCATTGGCAATGTCGTAAAATGTTTTTCCTAGTTGCCCACCGGCACCGGTTAGTAAAATTTTCATGGATATGCTGGCAAGTCTTTCTCTGCCATTTGTGATAAAGGATTATTCAGCTTGTCTCGCTCAGACAATATAACATCAGACAATGGCCACTCAATGCCAAGCTCTGGATCATCCCAAGCAATGCCGCGCTCGCATTCAGGGTGATAATAATCTGTGCATTTATAGGTAAAATCCGCAATATCTGATAGCACGCAAAATCCATGGGCGAAACCAGGCGGAATATACATTTGCCGATGGTTATCTTCGCTTAAAATATGAGAATAGTATTTTCCAAACTGTGGTGAGCCAATGCGAATATCAATGGCCACATCAAAAATAATCCCTCTTGAAACTGCCACTAATTTACCTTGTGGATGTTCCAATTGATAATGTAATCCTCGCAATACGCCCTTGCAGGACCGCGACGCATTATCTTGTACAAATTCGTCTTCGATCCCAACATCTTTATAACGTTGCACATGAAAAGTTTCCATAAACGAACCACGCGCATCACCAAATACCTTTGGTTCTATCACAATCACTCCGGGCAAAGTGGTTTCCAAAATCTTCAAAAATTTCTCTCCCTATAACTCAACATCAATTAAAGCGTTCATATCTACTGTAAACCGAAACCATCGCCCGTAAGGACGCGACTTCAAACTTCTTAAATCCAAATCCCAAATAAACTTTCAGGACGACAATATCCGCATCAAATATTGCCCATAACCATTTTTTAACAGTGGTTGCGCTAATATTTCCAATTGCTCAGCGTTAATATATCCACGACGATATGCAATTTCCTCTGGACAACAGACTTTTAACCCTTGTCGGTGCTCGATAACTTGAATAAAATTTGCAGCTTCAATTAATGAGTCATGAGTTCCCGTATCTAACCATGCGCAGCCGCGACCAATTTTTTCCACATTTAATTGATTTTGTTTTAAGTAATAGTTATTAACATCGGTAATTTCCAGCTCACCACGAGCTGACGGTTGTATTTCTTTTGCAATGTCGACGACTTGATTATCGTAAAAATATAAACCTGTCACCGCAAAGTTGGATTTTGGTTTTAGTGGTTTTTCTTCAATACTAAGCGCATTTCCTTTTGAATCAAAATCAACTACACCATAGCGTTCTGGATCAGAAACAAAATATCCAAATACCGTTGCGCCTGATTCTCGCTTTGTTGCATTTGCTAATGTTGCTTCCAAACCGTGGCCATAAAAAATATTATCCCCAAGTATGAGACAACAATCATCTCCTCCAATGAATGATTCCCCAATTGTAAACGCTTGCGCTAATCCCTTGGGTTCATCTTGAATAGCAAAATCAAAATTGACGCCCCACTTTTCACCATTTCCTAACAACCTACGAAACAATGCATTATCTTCAGGTGTTGTTATGATGAGGATATCCCGAATACCCGCTAACATTAGGATAGAGATGGGATAGTAAATCATTGGCTTATCATAAACCGGCATTAATTGCTTACTCACGGACATCGTAAGGGGATGCAAGCGCGTTCCCGCCCCCCCCGCTAAAACTATGGCTTTTTGCATAATGTATTGCTTTCCAAATCACCTAAAAATAAAAGGCGTAAAGTATCAACAATGAACTTATAGTTCAAAAGAATCCAAAGGATAATACTCATTTTATTACTAGAGGAAAAAATTCTTGCTTTCGATATGAACAATGATCACACACCGGACGATCACTTTTTATCCTCTAATGTTTTTTGAATATCCGTTTCAACACGTCTAATACCAAATACCACGGTGGGTGGAATTCCCATTTGCAAATCAATGTCATTAATGCGATAGCTTGATCCTTTTTTTTCTAACACCTCATTTACTTTTTCTTGTTTTTCCACCGCCTTAATAATTGTGTCTGCAATAAGTTCGTCACTACTAAACTCAACCGCTTTTTCAGCAACCTTCGCCGTTATATCTTTGGCTTTTCCCAAAAGACTCATGATTTTCTCCCACTGATTTGCTTGGATATATTCAGGCATTTTACCCCATCCAATGAAATAAAATAACGGGAAAATGCCGTCTGATTCTAAAATTTTATAATACAGGTAAATAATCTTCGTAGACTATTTCAAATTATTTGCAAGAAAGGGAAACACAGTTCTGTTAACCTGTTATACACAATTCAACCACAATATCGGGCAGATTTTTTATGGAATACAAAAATAGCAGAGAGAAATTTCTCGATCGAGTTTTAGACGCATCGCTTTGCGGTATATATGTCTATGACGTCATAAAAGGTCGTAACGACTACATCAATCAACAATACACCAATATTACGGGTTGGACGCTAAAGGAAATTAATGCCATGTCGAGCAAAGAGTTTGCTGCACTCTTTCACCCAGATGATCAATCAGCTGTTTTTTCCCACATGGATGAAGTAAAACAAGCTGATAACCAACAACCCGTGGAAATCGAATATCGATTTAAAACAAAACGCGGACATTGGATTTGGTGCTTATCACGGGATGCCGCATTTGAAAAATCACCTAATGGAGAATTAGTACGTTTTATTGGAACATTTATCGATATTACTGAACGAAAAAACGCAACAATTGAACTGCAACAAATGGATAAGCTAAAAAGTTTAGGTATATTGGCCGGTGGTATTGCGCATGATTTTAATAATATATTATTAGGAATCTATGGCAACATAGCCATAGCAAAATCAAAAATTGACACAAATGATGAAGCGTATGAATTTCTGGATGATGCAGAAAAATCCATGACTCGCGCAACTAATTTAACAAAACAATTGCTCACCTTTTCCAAGGGCGGAGAACCCATTAAAGAAATTCATAATTTAAAACAACTGATTTCCGACACAGTTAAATTTGACTTATCTGGAAGCCAAGTGAAATTGATTTTGGATATCGATAGTGATCTCTGGCCAGTAAAAGTTGACAAAGGTCAATTAGAACAAGTTTTTTCAAATTTAACGAGAAATGCGATTCAGTCAATGCCAAATGGGGGTAAATTGTATATCTCCCTATCAAATACCAAAGAAAAAATATCAGAGAAATTGGGTTTAAAGCCCAGAAAGTTTATTAATATTTCTATTCGAGATGAAGGCACGGGGATTAACCCAGAGCATTTAAGTAAAATTTTTGATCCTTATTTTACAACAAAACAAAGTGGTAGCGGATTGGGCCTCGCAACGATACATTCGATCATTAAAAAGCACAACGGAGAAATTAAAGTCGAATCAAATTTAACGTCTGGTACCACTTTTAACATATACCTTCCCGCCTCGTCTAACACTGATACTGACAATAACCAATCCGCTCTATCGGAAACATCCACAAACAAACTAAATTTAAATATATTAATCATGGACGATGACACCGATGTATCAGATGTAATAGCTAAAATGCTAATCGCATCAGGTTGTTCAGTTCAAACCACCACAGATGGTGCACAAGCACTTCAGTTATACCAAGACAATATGCATACAGTAAACGCATTTGATATTGTTATTATGGACTTAACAATACCCGGCGGAATGGGTGGGAAAGAAACCATTAAACAGTTATTGAAAATTGATGAGGATGCAAAAGTTATTGTTTCAAGCGGCTATACTGACGACATGGTACTAGTCAAATATACTAGTTACGGATTTAAAGGTCGATTATTAAAACCTTACACCAAAGATCAATTACTGGATGTGCTACAGTCAGCATTAAATTGAAGCGTTAAGGTTACCTCACTATTCAATAGCCGTTAACAATAATTCTGGCGCGCCTATCTCTTTTACCTTACCACCACCTTCAACAAAGTAGCGCTCCCAGAATCGTTTTAATCCATTGACCGTACTCGGCTTTGCATAGCGTTTTTTATCTGGCATTAAACCAAGACCATACATGTATATTTTTGTATTTTTCCAAAAACCCATCATGCCTTGCCTTCTTAACTTAGCTATTAACTTTCTCGGCTTTATACGTTTAATACCTCCGTTTTGATAAAAGGAGGCAACACTACTATTTTCTAATCCATCTGAAATAATCAAAACGGTCTTCTCAACTGACTCGTCGGGCACCACCAATTGCTTTGACAGCAATCGCAAAGACTCGAGTAACTCAGACTTTGGTATTTTTGGATTTATTTTTTTTAACGCCGAGGTCAATTTTTTAAAAAATCGATCTCTAAACGCAACTTCATTCTCTTTTAAACAGTTTTTAACATAAACTTTATCACGATAATGTAATTGGTACATAAAGCTCTCATCAGGAGGGCTTTCTACTTTTTCAGAAAAAACCAACTCTGGGTACAAATTTCGATAACTTGCAGAAAATCTTGCAATCTTAATTAAATCTCCCGGATTGCCCCAACCTTTCACCAGCGAAGCGACTTTCTTTTTCATTGTATCCGTTAATGGAACGGTTTCATCAATAAAAATATACAAACCACGATTCGCTCTTGGCTCCTTCGGTTTGGCATATTTCACATTAGAGAAACAACTTTCTTCCTTCGCAATAATGACATTTGGAACAAATAGGCTCGATAACACCAAAACGAAAATTATTCGGAAAAAAAGGATTGTCACTTGCATTTGTCACTACCTATTAAATAGAAATATAACGTTATCACAAAAACTCTATTTAAAAGAAAATGCAAAATACGATCCCATTCTTATGGCACCTCTCTTGCTACTTCTGTGTAAACATTATGCTGATCTTCATGGCATAACGGATTTAATAATGTTGCAATTAGTCAGGAGCAGTATGATATGAATAAAAATGTATTAAAACCCGCAATGAGTATTGCACTAGCTGCGATATTTAGCGCTTGTTCGGTTTTACAAACAAATGAGGGAAATCATTCGTTTAGCAACTCACCGAACGATGGCGTTGCAGACCTATCCAATTCAAACTGTGGTCCTGGAACACAGATACGTGTTTCAAAGCACATGATCAATAAAAATGGTAAACCTGCTGAAGCCATTAAAATTAGAGTGACTGGATACGGCGCTGAGCCAAAATCATTTTATCCAGAACCTCAACGGCGCCTAATGGCCATGAGAGCGGCAAAAATTGACGCTTACCGAAGCTTGGCGGAAAGAATAACTGGAATACAAATCTGGGGTGGTACCACAATTGGCGACATGGTAGTTGAAAAAGACCAATTCAGAGTCTACTTAGATACACACTTAACCGGTGCTCGAGTTATTTCTGAAAATGCACAAGAGGATGGTACATTTGAAACAGTTGTTGAATTGCGTGTAGGCCAAGGTTTTCTCAGCAACACATTACCAACCAAGGTTAGCAATAACTGTAACCAGCAACAAAATGGAAATAACCCTTTCCGTTTAACACAAACACCGTCATCTGAAAATGAATCGTCACAAGCAAAATCCAATGACGACGGTTTGATGCTGTCAAACTTTCCTATCTAGGGAATAATTTCATTATGCAACGTGCTTTATCTGGTTTATTTTTATTATTTTTGATTTTGTTGCTTAGTGTAAACAAAACTGCCATGGCAGAACAAATTGTCGAAGCCACTGGCAGCGCTGGAATAAAGAATGGCGCGCAACATATTGCAAAAGAAAAAGCGATTAAAAACGCTATGCAACAAGCGCTTATGCAAAATAAGTCACATATTGATAGCACCTCGACTATCTCAGCCAACGTTATTGTCATTGATAGCGCACGAGTGAACACGTCAGGCACTATCGAGAAAGTGAAAGTGATAAAGGAATGGGTAAAAGATAACGTTTATTTTGTTCGAATTCGAGCCAGCATTCCTGAAAATTTGTTAGATCAATACGCCAAAAAAATTAAATTCCGCAAAAAAATCGCCGTCATGCAATTTGATATTTTGCATCGCGCCCAAGTTTATGATCTTCCCAATATAGAGCGAGAATTACCTCAAGAAATCTTACGACGTTTAAACAACAGTGGAGAATTCATTACAATCGATGCGACTCAATATCTCGCATCACCTATTCATCCCGGAATGCGATTTGATGCGCCCGACGTTTACAAAATGATTGCAGAAAAAACGTCTGCACAATTTGTTTTGTCTGGACAAATTAGAGACATGCAAGTCACACCAGGTTTTTTCCGCGATAAACGCAATTTGGAAATTGAAATTTATTTACACGATGGCTTGTCTGGTACTCCCATTGCGAAACACCGATACAGTGAAGTAATCAATAACGCCGGTTTATTTGAAATCCGTAAATCGCTGTTTTCTAGTGCAGATTTTTTTAAAACAAATATCGGCAAATCATTCCATAAAATTTTACAATCACAAGTGGCTATCATTCGTGAGGATCTTCGCGATATTCCCTTTTCGGCAAAGGTAATTAAAATTTCAGATAAAAAGGTTTACTTTAATGCGGGGCGCAATTCCTTGGTTAACGTGGGTGATGTGTTAATGACATATCGCCTAGAAGCCGATCCATTATCACTTGGAAATGTCACCTTAGGCCGGGTAGAAACACCCGTTGCATCCATGGCGGTAGAGCAAGTTCAAGCACAGTTTTCCATCGGGAAACTTGAAATCGATAACGCAGAATTATCCCCTGGGGATATTATTCGTTTCGGACAATAATTTGAGTGCTCCCTTGAGAGCAAATTTATAGTGTAAGACAGCTATTTTAGAGCACATACACGTCAAATATTAACTCAACTGCGGTTTTTAGGATAATCCAGTTTAGTGAATTTCTTGAATTGATCCCGCTATTTGATACCCAGATTCTGTTGCTGATGAAACGCGCAATACTTTAATTAACGCAAAAAAGGGTGGAGAGATGGAAAGCCTTGGAGAGACATCGATTCGTAACATAGTACCAACCGGATATTGATCATTACAGCGGAACAAAACCCCTTTAGCGCTTAGATTCAAACAAGTCCCTTCTTTTTTACCTTCTCCATTTAATGATTGGTATTTAACAGGACAATCCATTGTCATTCGAATGTAATCACGTTTCTCAGCAAATTTTCTTGAGGTTAACATGCACATCTCCTAAACAGGCGTTAAAGTGGTTTGTTTACATAAACCAAGTACCATGCCAGAAAAATACATCTTTACCTTAAACCACAATCCCCACCGATTCTAACTTTAACAATCAACTATTTATGAACTTAAGATGAGAAAACATCTGAATTCATTTTTTCATGATTAATGACGATATTTTTTAACACGCCAACTTATCGACAAGTTATGACAATTTACCGTGGCATTGTTTAAATTTCTTACCCGAGCCGCAGGGGCAAGGCTCGTTACGCCCTACTTTACGTTCTGATCTAACAAACGGCGTTTGCTGATCTTCCAGATCATCTTCACCTGGTTGCTCACCACCCGTTAGTAAGCTCTCTGCTTGTTGATGCTGATATTCCAATTCCACTTGTTTTTTACGTTGCTCTTCAACTTTTTGTACGTCTTCCTCAAGATTGATTTGCACACGTGAAATTATGGTAATGGTTTCATGTTTCACACGCTCTAACAAACGCATGAATAATTCAAACGCTTCACGTTTGTATTCTTGCTTGGGGTTTTTTTGTGCATAACCACGTAAATGAATTCCCTGGCGCAAATAATCCATTGCAGCTAAATGCTCTTTCCACAAATTGTCAACGACTTGCAACATAACAGCCTTCTCGAAATGCCGCATATTTTCTGGCCCGACGACCTCTTCCTTAGTCGCATACTCTTTTTCAAAGGCCTCAAGAATTCTGGCTCGTAAGGGTTCTTCATACAAATCAGAATCAGAATCCAACCATTTTTGAATTTCCAGCTTATTCCCAAACTCTTTTTCAAGCGCTGCTTCCAGCCCGGGGATATCCCATTGCTCATCTAAACTTTGTGGTGGAACATACGTATTAACCAATTCATTAATGACATCAGCACGAATATTGTGAATGGTGTCCGAAACGTCATCGGTTGACATAATATCATCACGCTGTTCATAAATGACTTTACGTTGCTCATTCGAGACGTCATCATATTCAAGCAATTGCTTACGAATATCGAAATTTCGTCCTTCTACTTTGCGTTGTGCATTTTCAATGGCTTTACTGACCCATGGATGCTCGATGGCTTCACCTTCTTCCATACCGAGCTTTTGCATCAATGCAGAGACCCGTTCAGATGCAAATATCCGCATTAAATTGTCTTCGAGCGATAAATAAAATCGCGTTGAACCCGGATCGCCTTGGCGACCACTTCGTCCGCGCAGCTGATTGTCTATTCGCCGTGACTCATGTCTTTCTGTTCCAATAACATGCAAACCACCAAACTCTAACACTTTATTATGCTGCTCCTGCCATTCGGCGGTAATGGATTCTATATCAGCATCATTTTTCGCTTTTGTTAATCTGGCTTCCAAATTTCCACCCAACACAATGTCGGTACCACGACCTGCCATATTGGTCGCAATCGTAATTGAGCCGGGTTCCCCAGCGGTTTCTATGATGGTTGCTTCCCTGGCATGTTGTTTTGCATTTAACACTTCAAATTTTATTTTTCGTTTTTTCAACAAGCTGGACAACAATTCCGATGTTTCAATCGATGCGGTACCAACCAAGACTGGCTGTTGACGTTGTTGGCAATCCAAAATATCTTCAATGATAGCGTTATATTTTTCTTGTTCGGTTAAATAAACCAAATCACTCATGTCATTCCGCGCAACTGGCTTATTGGTTGGAATCACCGTCACTTCAAGTTTGTATATTTGTTGAAATTCAAATGCTTCTGTATCAGCTGTCCCAGTCATACCCGCCAATTTGTCATACATTCGGAAAAAGTTTTGAAAGGTAATGGATGCCAAGGTTTGATTTTCTTGTTGAATTTTCACACCTTCTTTTGCTTCTACCGCTTGATGTAATCCTTCCGACCAACGCCTACCGGGCATGGTCCGTCCGGTAAATTCATCAACAATAACAATTTCATTATTGGCAACGATATAATCCACATTTTTCTGAAATAAGACATGGGCTCTTAGTCCAGAATTGAGATGGTGCATAAGATTTATGTTTTGCGGGTCATATAAACTTTCACCCTCTTTTAACATATTATTTTCATACAAAAGGCCTTCGCAAGTTTCATGACCTTCATCGGTGAGATAAACTTGTTTGGCTTTTTCATCAACAAAATAATCCCCGGGCGCTTTTTCCTGTGCTTCCGGATCGCCTTCAATTTTTTCTTGCGCTTTTAACAAGGGAATTAATTTGTTAATTTGCTTATAGAGTTCCGAGCTATCTTCAACCGGGCCGGAAATGATTAAGGGTGTTCGTGCTTCATCGATAAGAATGGAGTCAACTTCATCCACTACCGCAAAGTTCAATCCTCGCTGCACGCGATCTTCGTTGCGAAAAGCCATATTATCGCGCAAATAATCGAAACCATATTCGTTATTGGTTCCATAAGTGATATCACAAGCGTAGGCTTTGCGTTTGGTTTCAGTATCCTGGCCGGATACAATAACACCGGTGCTTAAGCCTAAAAATCCATAGAGCTTTCCCATCCACTCTGAATCACGAGACGCCAGATAATCATTGACTGTGACGACATGCACACCGTTTCCGGTTAAGGCATTTAGGTAAACCGCTAACGTTGCAACCAGGGTTTTACCTTCACCGGTACGCATTTCAGCAATTCGTCCTTCATTTAGCACCATGCCACCGATGAGCTGCACATCAAAGTGACGCATATTTAATACACGCTTTCCTGCCTCTCGAACAACGGCAAAGGCTTCTGGCAACAAATCGTCTAATACTGTGCCATTTTGCAATCGGCCACGAAACTCGTCTGTTTTTGCTTTTAGTTCTTCATCACTTAATGCTTGTAAGCTTTCTTCCAGTGTGCTGATGTCTTGCACAGCTTTATTAAATCGTTTTAGCTCCCGCTCATTACGGCTGCCAAATACTTTACTCATTACTTTAGCGAACATAATCTAATCGATGCCTTTTAGTTTTTATCTGCGAAATAGTTTTAGAATGTTAAACCTGTCGTTAAATCGAGAAAACACAGTTGAAAAATCACCAAAACACGCTTAATTGTTGTGTAATTTGGTGCAATTTCTTGTGACGATAACATACGTTTGAGGGCACAAATATTAGAGGTTTTATACGGAATTACAAGAGAAAACTCGTAATCAAGACAATTTATTGATCACATATTCCAACGGTGAAAAATTGCAGCCTAGTATTTTTATTGATAATAAGTATTGAATCGCATCTACCACCATTTAATCAGTAAAACCAAAATAAGTCATTCCGTTTTCATTTTGGTTAGTTCACATTCCCTGTGACAATTTACTCAATTAAAAAGTTGATCAATACGACCCAATACCCACAACACATCTCGATCAAATCTTTCAAATATAACAAACTCGGAGAATTCTTTTATTTTTAACAACAATATATAAATAACAATAAAATTTGGTTAACGGCCTGCTTTCACGTATTTCATAGGATCAACAGTTCGGCCATGGCGAATGACTTCAAAATGAACATGGGGCCCAGTGGAACGCCCAGTTGAACCCATAGCAGAGATTGTTTCACCTTTTTTCACCGTTTGGCCCACTTTGACTTTAATATCTTCATTATGGCCATAGCGAGTCACATAACCATTACCATGATTAATTTCCACCAAATTCCCATAACCGTAACGTTTTCCTGCCCAAGTCACAACGCCACTGGCAACCGCGATGACTTCTGATCCTTTCTTGCCCGCCAAATCAATTCCATCATGATGTGCACGACGGCCAGTAAACGGATCATTTCGGTAACCAAAATAGGAGGAAATCCACCCGCGTTTTATGGGTCGACCAGAGGGAAACACTTCTGCATGCAGCTCTTTATTCATAATCATACTTTCAAGAATATCTAACTGCAGTGAGCTTTGTTTCATTTTTGCTGAAAGCTCATCCAACGAGCCGAGGAATTCTTCCGTAGTTAATGTTTTTTGCGCTTTTTTACTGGATGGGCCTGGTCCGCCTAATGCTGGGACATTATCAAAATCAAATTCACCTTTATCCAGTTTGACTTTTTCTATTAATCGTTCACCAAGCGCATCCAATCGAATGACATGGGCTTTCACTTGCCCTAAGCGTTGCGCTAAAGCCGACATGTTTTCTTCTACACTTAAGCGTATACTGGAAACTTGTGTCTGGTATTCTGTTAATTCGGTTTGTAATTCAGACACCAATTCATCGGTGTCAGAGGAACTACCTGTACTATGCTTTTTAGCACCAGCGTAATAGGATCCACCCACAAGAGCAACAACAAGCAACACGATCATTAATGATGAGGCAATCCCCACATTGAAGCGAGTTGTTTTACCGCGGCGATTTGTAATTAGTATGTGACTCATAGAGAATATTCGTTTCCTGATTTTTACATTCTATCGTCGAGCGTTAAATTTTCTAGAGTAATTTTATGTTTAAAAACCCAAAACACGTTACCCGCTTACTCAACACACAAAATAAAAATTTAGCCAATTTGATTTCTCAGGCATCACGCTTGGCACAAATTAAAATAATTGTTAATCAATCGCTCGATTATGACATTAGCGATCACTTTATGGTTTCCACATTAAAAAACCAAAAATTAACGATTGTGGCGGATTCACCGGCGTGGGCAACACGACTGAGATACGTGCAAAATAAAATCCTTGAGCGTTTTAAGCATTATTCTTTCACTCAAGACATTCGTTCAATTTCGGTCAAAGTCAGACCGATCGAATTTTCTTCCAACAAACCACCACCCATCTCGCGCAAAGTATTCCTCTCTGCTGCAAGCGCATCAATAATGCGTGAACATATAGAGGCAATAAGTGATCCAAATTTACAATCTTCGCTAATGCGGGTAATTCAGCACGCCAAAAAAACGAAATAAACTCACGAAATACTTCATGAGAAAAATGAATAATTAACCGTATGCTTTTGAGAAATGAAAATTTATTTGTTTTTCGTTATTCGAGATCAACTATATTGGTATCTGAGTTTATTGTGTGAGGAGTTGTAAATGCTGGATAATCAATAGTTAAATCCCATGCGCTGTTTGCCGCAACGGCAAACTAGCCTCAACATCTGTCTCTAATTCCCAACAATTCAAACTAGCCATTGTGGTTTTCAGTAATTTTAACATTATCCGATGATCCGCATTATGGCCACGATATTGAGCACGGAGTTCATTACCCAAAACTGATAACATGCCAAGGGTAACCGCGACTCGATACCGAGTTAATTCATTTGGGTAGCGCACACCGCCTGAATTAATGATTCTATTGTTCTCTACCAAAACAGAATTATCTGAATTGACACCCAGCAATTGATTGCTGTGCTGTAATTGATGAATCTCTGACAAATGATAATAATTGCGTGCGCGACTAATCTCCCGAATATAGGATGATTTCGAAAAATCGATTTCCATCAGCTCCGAATTATTTTCAAATTGAGGAAATTCTGAATCAGAGCTACAGGTTAACTTTAATCCATCAAATGGGCTCAAACTCGCCCATGCGCCAGCATCTTCAACTATCACGGGTTTACTGATTTTCATAATGCGACGCATCTTGTTTTGCATACGAATCCCAGCGGATTGCAGTAAAAATACGAACAGTGCAGCCCCACCATCCATGACAGGAATTTCCGAGGATGTCAGATCGACATATAAATTGTCGATTCCCAAACCAGCCAAAGCAGATAACAAGTTTTCTGCGCCAAATAATTTGATGCCATTGGCAGCTAACACAAAGTTTGCTTTATTTTGTGTATCAATTGAATCATAACAAGCGACAACAATCGCCATTTTATGTTGATCAACGCGTCGAAAAACAATCCCCGTATCGACGGGTGCAGGGATGAGGGTGATGCAGGTTTTTTCACCAGATCGCAATCCAATACCGCTTGCTTTAATTTGATTTTTTACGGTTTTTTGATAACCCATATTTTATGGTATGTACCTTTATTACATAAATAATTGCAGTGAAAAATTGCCGCGGATACTACCACAACGGTTTATTTTGAACATAAAGAAAAAACACCAATGCTGAATTTTTTGAGCAAATAATGTGCCCAAGAAAATATTATCATCGATATTTATCTTAGAATTAAGCAGGATTGTAGGTTTTTAAACTAAACAAATATTGTGGTAATCAAAAGAAAGGATGTAAATGTATGGTCTGAATATAAGATAAATGCTTAATGCGTCATCATAAACTCAATGCCTTTTTCTAATTTTTCACGCCAAGCACGCAATATGGTTTCATCATATTGGGGGTCACACTCCGCCACCGCGGCAAGTAAACTGATTTGCCAATACTGATAAAATTCCGATTTCACTGACATTTTTTTATGTGATTCTGCGATATCAATTAAGGTTTGGTTGCTCTCCCACCCCGGTTCATCCATGAGCAAAATGACATTTAATGAATCTTCCATCATTTGGGATTGACGCTCAAAGTCCGTGTCTTTGAATTTTTCTTTAATTTCTTGAGCAGTCTCCAAAAATAAAACATAAAAGATACGAAAAAAGTCTTTATCTTCCACGCACCGCGATAAGCTGTCCTGCAGTATTTTTGAATTCTTATCATTCATTACAAAACTTGCCTATTCCACATGCTTTGCCGTTGCAAACAACGCCTCATAATTTACCACCGAATTTGGGACACCAACACAATTTTAAGTGTCATTCCTTTAGAAGTAAATTATATAAAATGGGAATAAATTAAAAAAACGCCAGCTCTTTCACCCGTTTCAGTGAAAGAGCTTAGCCACATTTATTCATAAAACCGATATCTCCGTAGTAAATCCTCCGTATGACCTTTCGGCTTATATTTATTTTTTTTTTTAAAATCTAGTCAGCTTGCTTACGCAAAAAAGCAGGAATTTCCAAATAATCCATATCTTGCGGTGTTCGATTTACCGGTTGCGATTGAGAAACTGGCGGTGGAAACGCTTCTGCTAAATTTTCTTGCTCACGAAAAATAGCTGGTCGTTCTAAACCGTTATAATCAACTTGTCCATCGTTTCGACGAACCAATCGAACTGGTTGAGGAACTTGTTGCTGCCCATCAACATCGTTAATCCCAGTTGCTACCACTGTTACGCGCAAATCACCACTCATGTCTGGGTCAATAACAGTACCCACAACGACTGTTGCATTTTCAGACGCAAACTCTTTAACCGTGTTGCCGACTTCTTCAAATTCACCAATGGACATATCCAATCCAGCTGTGACATTGACCAATATACCTTTGGCACCAGACAAATTAACATCCTCCAATAGCGGACTCGCTATGGCCATTTCAGCCGCTTCTCTTGCTCGGTCATCACCTTGAGCGCTACCGGATCCCATCATTGCCATTCCCATTTCAGACATCACCGTTTTAACGTCCGCGAAATCCACGTTTATTAAACCAGGGCGTGTAATTAATTCGGCGATCCCTTGCGTTGCATTCAACAAAACATTGTTTGCTGCTTTAAACGCATCTAACAAACTAACATGCTTGCCAAGTACCGATAACAATTTTTCATTTGGAATCGTTATCAAAGAATCAACATATTGACTCAATTCTTCAATACCCTGATTGGCAATTTGCGCGCGTTTCTTTCCTTCAAATGGAAAAGGTTTGGTCACGACTGCAACGGTTAACACACCTAATTCTCGTGCTGCTTTTGCTACGATCGGTGCGCCACCAGTCCCCGTGCCGCCGCCCATTCCAGCGGTGATAAAAACCATATCCGCGCCCAATAAAATTTCCTTAATACGATCCTCATCTTCCAAAGCGGCTTTTCTACCAACATCGGGATTTGCGCCTGCGCCCAAACCGCGTGTTACATCAGATCCCAATTGTAAAACGGTTTGTGCGGTTGAGTTTTTTAACGCTTGTGCATCGGTATTTGCACAAATAAAATCGACTCCATCGATATTTGCCGTGAGCATATGCTCTACCGCATTACCGCCACCACCACCTACACCAATAACTTTAATCACTGCATTCTGTCCACAGGTATCCATGATTTCAAACATTGCTTATCTCCTTTTGCCTAAAGGTAATTTTGGGTCACCCCGTATAGTTAATTACAATCCTTCAATCCAACACTAAAAGCCCCGAACCTAAAAATTATTTTTAAACCATGCTTTCATTCGTTCCCACACATTTGTATTTGTATTATCGATGCCACTAAAATCCTGTGGCTTTTGATCTAAGTGTTCATGCCCGTATAACAACAAACCCACACCAGTTGCATAAATCGGATTACGAACAACATCCGACAAACCGCTTACTAATTGAGGTGCGCCTAATCTGACTGGCATATGGAATACTTCCTCCGCCAACTCAATTGCACCATCCATTTTTGAGCTGCCTCCGGTTAAGACAACACCTGCCGCAATAATTTCTTCCATGCCGCTACGTCGCAACTCAACCTGAATTAAATTAAAAAGCTCTTCATATCTGGGCTCAACCACTTCCGCTAATGTTTGCCGCGCCAAGCGACGTGGTGGCCGCTCACCAATGCTGGGTACTTCAATACTGTCATCGTCCTTGGCCATTTGCGTTAATGCGCAGGCATATTTAATTTTAATTTCTTCTGCATGTTGTGGTGGCGTACGTAACGCAACTGCGATATCACTCGTCACTTGGTCCCCCGCAATGGGGATAACGGCGGTATGCCGAATCGAACCTTCTGTAAAAACAGCAATGTCTGTTGTTCCGCCACCGATATCAATTAAGCACACACCCAATTCTTTTTCATCATCGGTCAACACCGCATAACTCGACGCAAGCTGTTCTAAAATAATATCATCCACTTCAAGACCGCAACGATTGATACATTTAATAATATTTTGCGCGGCACTCACCGCCCCCGTCACCATATGGACTTTTGCTTCTAATCGCACACCAGACATGCCAACCGGTTCTTTTATTCCATCCTGATTATCAATGACAAATTCTTGTGGAATAACGTGTAATATTTTTTGGTCCGCTGGAATTGCCACCGCTCTAGCAGCGTCAATCACCCTTGCAACATCAGTTTGCACGACTTCCTTATCACGAATTGCAACAATGCCATGTGAATTTAAACTTTTAATGTGGCTGCCTGCGATGCCAACATAGACTGAATGGATTTGACAACCCGCCATTAATTCTGCTTGCTCAATTGCTCGTTGAATTGATTGCACAGTTGATTCGATATTGACTACAACACCTTTTTTTAGACCTCGCGACGGGTGAGAGCCCAATCCAACAATTTCAATACTATCGTCTTCATGAATTTCGCAGACAATGGCAACAACCTTGGATGTTCCAATATCAAGTCCTACAATCATATTTTTTTTCGTAACTTTAGTCATAATGACTGGTTTTTTCCTCTTTGAACAACATCTCTACAACTCTTTCCATTGCACTGCAAAACCATTGGTATATCGAAAATCAAGCCGTTTTATTGCATCGACTTTTGGACCAATATTTTTTGCATACGCCAATACAAACAATGTCATTCTATTTTTTGTGTCTTGCTTGCCAAGTTTCAGCTCCAAACCGTTTGTGAAAATAATTGATTGCGAATTTCTAATATTAAAATGATACGATTTGATTTTTAATCCAGTTGATCTTAAAACATCAACATATTGTTGATAATATTGAATTGCCTTTTTCTCAAATGTCTCTGCGACATCAAATAAAACGAGTTTTTCCTCAAAAATTTGACTTGATGATGCAAACACGTCTCCTTCCTGATTTATTAAACCTCTACCCTTTAATACTCCGATCGGCATTTGCTCTTGCACGTTAACATTAATTTTATCTGGCCAAACACGGTGAATCCATACTTGCTTCACCCATGGCAATGCCAATAGTCGTTGATATAAATCAGCTACATTTAATGTGAAAAAGTTTCCACTCACAACATTTTCCACAATCGGCTGCATATCATTCACTTCCAATTGTGCAAATTCACCTTTAAATGCAATTTGTTTAATGGGCAAAACATCACTTCTCGTCAATTGATAATATGAAACAGCGCCAACACCAACGAGAAACGATATCCACAACACGCGAATTAATATTTTTCTAACTAAATCTAATAAGCGATGCTCTTCACTTACATCAGCGGTTAATGTCGTAATCCAGCTCATGAGGACAAACTCCCCGCTAATATTTCAATCACTAACTGGTTGAAACTAATGCCCGCTTGTTTTGCTGCCATGGGCACCAAGCTATGATCTGTCATGCCAGGTAACGTATTAATTTCGATGAGCTGTGGATTACGCTGCTCATCCAACATAAAATCAACTCTACCCCAACCATTGGCACCTACCGCTAAAAAGGCTTGATATGCCAACCGTTGCAACTCCATTTCTTTTTCTTTGTTTAAGCCACAAGGGCAAATATAATGGGTTGTATTCGATTTGTATTTTGCATCGTAATCATAAAAATCATGTGGCGTTTGTAGTTTAATTAAAGGCAATCGCTTTTCACCTAATATAGAGGCCGTATATTCTTCGCCATGAACCCATTGTTCTACCAAGACTTCTTTATCATATTGCATGGCCAAATTTATGGCAGGAATAAGGGCGCTCTGTTCTGTCACCTTTGACATTCCAATACTGGATCCTTCATGCAACGGTTTCACAATCACTGGATAATTGAGCGGATTATCAATTTCCTCTAATTTTGTTTCTCGGTTTGCAACAAAATAATCCGGTGTGGGTAATCCGTTAGCTTGCCAAATTTGCTTTGTTTTAAGTTTATTCATAGAGATGGCGGATGCCAACACACCACTACCGGTATAAGGTAAGCCTAAAATTTCCAATGCACCTTGAATTACCCCGTCTTCACCAATACGACCGTGCAACATATTAAAAACACGATCAAAATTTCCAGACTGTAAATCTTGAATAACATTTTCACCGACGTCTACTGCATGTGCATCAATTTGGTTTTCCGTTAAAGCTTTCAATACAGCAGCGCCACTTTTTAAGGAAATTTCTCTCTCTGCAGACGTTCCACCCATTAATACGGCAACTTTACCAAATTGATAGTTCTTGTTAGGCATTAGCAACCCCAACAATGTGCGCTTCACGAATAAGATCAACACCAAACGTTTTAAAGACTTTTTGTTTTACCTCATTAATCAGTGATTCAATATCATGGGCCGTTGCATTCCCGGTGTTAACAATAAAATTGGCATGTTTGTCTGATACGCATGCGCCACCAATGCAATACCCTTTAAGCCCACTTGCTTCAATTAATCTCGCCGCATGATCTTTAGGTGGATTTCGAAAAACGGATCCACAGCTGGGTTGATTTGTTGGTTGTGTTTTATTACGTTTTTCCAACAAGGCTTTCATATTCTCCAATGATTTTTTACCATCACCGACTTGGAATTGAAATCTAGCCGACAAAAACCATTCGTCTTTTGGTCCATCCACCTGTCGATATGCAATATTATATTCATTCGGTTTGCGTGTAATACGTTGCCCTTGAGCATTAAGTGTTTCCACAGAAATCACTTTTTCCCACGTTTCACCGCCAAATGCCCCAGCATTCATCGCCAAAGCACCACCAATAGTGCCGGGAATACCTGCGAGGAATTCAGCGCCTTGCAAATCATTTTTTACCGCAAACTTGGCTACTTTAGGACAAGGAACACCCGCTTCAGCATAAACTTGTGTTTTATTTTCACAGGACAAATTCACCAACATCCCTTGCGTTAAAATAACCACACCCTCAATTCCGCCATCTCGCACCAATAAATTACTGCCTAATCCAACCCAGTAAATGGGTAATTTTGTTGTTTGTTGTGACAAAAATAACTGAAGATCACTGACATCTTCTGGCTTGAAAAGAATTGCTGCAGGACCACCAACACGCCAGGATGTGTGTTTACTCATAGGCTCATCAAAACTCAACTCACCGCGAACATTTTTTAGGTTCAAATTATTTTTTTCTTGCCCCATCATTGAACTGCTCCTGCAGCAAAAGTGGAATACAATTTTTTTGGAACCAAGCCCACATCCCCAGCGCCCAGTGTTAACAATATGTCATTATCTTCCATGACTTGCTCGAGAATATTATCCAACTCATCAAATGACTCAATAAAAATCGGTTCTCGTCCACTTCTAACACGGATTGCACGAGTTAATGAGCGCCCATCCGCACCGGGAATGGGTGACTCTCCCGCCGGATACACTTCAGTTAACAACAATACATCGGGTTCACACAACACGCGTGCAAAATCTTCAAACAAATCGCTCGTTCGGGTATATCGGTGAGGCTGAAAAATAACAACCAATCGGCTTTCAGGCCAACCTTTTCGAATGGTCTGAAACATACTTTCCACTTCTTTGGGATGATGACCATAATCATCAATCAATAAAGCCGACCCTTTTTTAAACGTCAATTCCCCATAGATCTGACAACGTCGATCAATACCTGCAAATGTTTTTAGGGCTTTTAAAATTGCGGATTCATTTACTCCCAATTCATTGCCAACGGCAATTGCAGCCAGGGCATTTTCCACGTTATGCTGACCAGGCAAATTTAACTCAACAGTCAACCAATTTTTCTCACCAGGTCGCGATACGATAAAGGATGTCGTCGTACCATCCTGTTTCAAATCCGTTGCGCAATAATCTGCGTTTTTTTGAAATCCATAGGTCTTAATTGGTCTAGACACATCAGGCAGTAATTCACTAATCACCGGGTCATCGATACACAAAACCGCTAAACCGTAAAAAGGCAGATGTTGCAAAAATTCAATAAAGGTTTTTTTCAGTACATCGAAATCACCTTGATATGTCCCAAGATGATCAAAGTCTATGTTTGTCACAACTGCCATCATTGGTTGTAGAAATAAAAACGATGCGTCACTTTCATCCGCTTCTGCTACCAAATAACGACTTTCACCCAATCGAGCATTGCTGTTAGCACTATTGAGTCGCCCACCAATTACAAATGTCGGATCTAGACCCCCTTCCGCCAATATGCTTGCAACCAGGCTAGTCGTTGTCGTCTTTCCGTGCGTACCTGCGACAGCAATTCCGTAACGAAATCGCATTAACTCAGCTAGCATCGCTGCTCGTGGCACAATAGGAATACGTTTTCGTTTCGCTTCCGCAATTTCTGGATTTTCTTCACCAACTGCAGTTGAGGCAACCACGACATCTGCTTCGCGTATATTTTCCTTGTTATGCCCAATATTGATGACGGCACCCAACGAAGATAATCGATAGATGACTGGGGACTCTTTTATATCTGATCCCGTCACTTCAAACCCTAAATTCAACAACACTTCCGCAATCCCATTCATACCGGAACCACCAATGCCAACAAAATGAACGTGTTTGCTACGCTCCATGTCAGATGCATTACGCTGGTTTGCAAACATTCTTTCAAACATTTGCCACCTCATATCCTTTGTTAATCAGTTGATCCACGGAATCACTTTTTCGTAACGAGTAGGCTGCTTCAGCGGTTTGTAATACGCGCTCCGTGTTATCGATATATTTAGAAATTAGTGCTGTTAAGCTATTAACATTTAATTCGTTTTGCGAAAGCAACTCTGCAGCGCCAGCAGATACAAGGTATTGCGCATTAGCCGTTTGATGATCGTCAACCGCGTGAGGATACGGAACCAATATGGAGCCAACACCTGTCGCTGCCAATTCAGACACCGTTAACGCGCCTGAACGACACAATACTAAATCCGCCCAGGCATATGCACCGGCCATATCATTAATAAATGCGTCAACTCTGCCATCAACCCCATAAGATTTGTAGTTCTGTTTTGCCGACTCATAATGTCGCTTTCCCGTTTGATGCCAGACATCGATTTGATTTCGTTGCGTCAAATGCTTCAGCGTTTTAGGAACGATGATATTTAGCGCCATCGCTCCTAAACTCCCACCAATCACCAACAATCGAAGCTTATTGCCATGTTTGCGCAGCCGCTCTTTTGGTGCAGGGAGTTGTAAAATTTCACTTCGCACAGGATTACCTATGGCAATTGCCTTGGTACGTTCTGGAAATGCGTGTGGAAATGCTTCAAACACTACCGTTGCAATATGAGACAACAATCGATTTGTTAATCCTGGTATGGCATTTTGCTCATGAATAATGAGAGGCTTGCGGCATAACCAAGCAACCAATCCACCTGGACCAGCGACGAAACCACCCATACCGATGACTAATTGTGGCTTTCTTTTTTGAATTGCTCGCCAGGCCTGATAGGCAGCATACATCAAACTAAACGGCGCCCGCAGCCACCCAGCCAAGCCATTGCCGCGCAATCCATTCACACTGATCCAATCAATGGGTATTCCGGCTGCCGGTACGACATCGGCCTCCAACCCTTTTTGTGTTCCAAGCCAACTAACCGTGACACCTTTATTTTGTAACTCACGCGCGATAGCTAATGCGGGAAACACATGCCCGCCTGTACCACCTGCCATTATGACAACACGCTCTAACATTTGGCACGACGCTCCCGATTTTTCTCACGATATTGATATCGTAATTCATAATCAGCACGCAGGATTAACGCAATGGCGACACAAGACATCATCATGCTGCTGCCGCCATAACTGATAAACGGCAATGTAAGCCCTTTGGTTGGTAGCACCCCCATATTGACACCAATGTTGACATACGCTTGAAAGATCATACCGCAACCGATGCCATATGATAAAAAGGCAGCAAAATATTTTTGCTGATTCTGCGATTCCTTACCAATTTTTAAAGAACGCCACGCAATACTTGCATATAAAATGATGATGACAAGCGCACCAACCACACCCAATTCTTCTGCGATTATGGCGAAAACGAAATCTGTGTGCGCTTCTGGCAAATAAAATAATTTCTGCACACTTTCCCCTAAGCCAACACCAAACCATTCGCCACGACCAAATGCAATAAGAGATTGACTCAGTTGAAAACCTTGATCATACGGATCTGCCCAAGGATTTAAAAACACAGTTAAACGCTTAAGTCGATAGGTCGAATTGATTGCCAATAAAAAGAAACTCGACCCAGCAACCAATGTTAAAAATGCAAACAATTTCAACCTAACACCAGAAAGTAACAACATACTCATCGCAGTGGCAAACAATACAACTGTTGCACCAAAATCCGGCTCCGCTAACAGTAATGCAGCAATCAGCACAAACAATAATATTGGCATGTAAGCCGGTTTTACCGATAACTTTAAATCTTCCACTTTTTTTGCTAAATATCCGGCAAGGAATATAACGAAACATACTTTCACAATTTCTGATATTTGAATATTTATACTACCAAGGCGAATCCAACGCGTACTGCCATTAACTGTTTGACCAACTCCTGGAATTAAAATAACTGCCAATAACAATAAACAGAGAATCAACAGTAATGGGCGAATCCTATTCCAAAATTGCAACGGTATTTTATAGACACATGCTGCCGCAAAAAGCCCAGCCATCATAAAATAAAATTGGCGCTCAAAGTAATAAAACGCTTCTCCATGGGTTTTGTCTGCATAACTGATTGACGCAGACGTCATCATGACTAGTCCCACTAATATTAAACATACAGTGCAAATAATTAGTAACGGATCAACCGGCAAGCGGTCTTGAATTCGCCGTTCAGCAAACTGATTTATTTCAGTTGCAAGTTGAGACAACTTATTATTTGCTTTACTTGCCATGATTCGCAAGCTCTTGCACCGCAGTCATAAATACCTGACCTCGATGTTGATAATTATCAAACATATCAAAACTCGCGCATGCTGGAGATAACAAGACACAATCACCTTTTCCTGCGCATGATTGGGCTTGTTTCACCGCTGCAGTTAAATTAATCGCACGAATAATTGGTACTAATCCAGCAAACTGTTTTTCCATTTTTGATGCATCTGCACCAATTAGAATCAACTGTTTAACATTGTCTTTGATCGCAGATGCAAGCGGAGAAAAATCTGCTCCTTTGCCTTCTCCGCCTGCAATTAAAATGATAGGACTCTTAATACCATTTAATGCCGCGATAGTCGCACCAACATTGGTGCCTTTAGAATCATTGATATATTGAACATCATTAATTTCAGCAACCAATTGGGTTCGATGCTCTAGTCCTTTGAAAGATTTCAATACTTCACATATAGTCTCACTATCAATTTCCAACAATTTTGCAATACTGACAGCTACAAGTGCATTCAATTGCTGATGTTCACCTGGCATTAGAATATCGCTTGCTTTACAAATGAGTTCTGTTCCAAAACAAATCCATTTTTCGTTGTTGGCAGAACATATTCCAAATTGCTTTTCGCCCGGCAATGACATTGTGAAACCAATAGCATTATTATTTACAACAACATTTTCTTTACACCAGATATCATCTAAATTTACCAATCCAACGTCTGCGTTTTCATAAACTGCCAGTTTAGATGTGGCATAATGTTCAACACTCTCATAACGATCCATGTGATCTTCACTAATATTTAGAATGACGGCAATTTTTGCTGACAAATTTCGCGTGGTTTCCAATTGAAAACTCGACAATTCCAAAACGTAATAATCCGGCGCAGGCATCAACAGCAGTTCAAGCACGGGAATCCCAATATTCCCACCCATCAATACTTTTTTATTTGCTGATTTTAGTATTTCATATACCAAACTCGTTGTAGTGCTTTTCCCATTTGAACCAGTAATCGCAATAATTGGCGCGGGCGCTAATTCAGCAAAAATCCCCATGTCACCAATAATCCTTTTACCCAAATTTTTTCCTTTTATTAGAATGGGCAATTCCAAGCTGACACCAGGGCTTACAATAATTTCATCCACATTTTCTAGAACGTTTTCATCAATTGTTTGCGTATAAATTTTTAGATCAGGAAATTCAGATTGTATTTGTTTTAATTGCGGGGGATTCTTTCGCGTATCAAATGCAATGGTGTTTTCATTTCGCGCAGCAAAATAACGCAAACAAGACAAGCCGGTTTGGCCCAACCCAACAATGAGCTTATTTGTTTGCTGTACTTTATTTTCCATTTCCTGAGTCGCCAACATAATCTTTCTGTTTTTTACCGAAGTTTTAACGTTGCTAAACCAAATAAAACCAATATCAAGGTAATTATCCAAAAACGCACAATAATTTTTGGCTCAGCCCAACCTTTGATTTCAAAATGATGATGTAACGGAGCCATTCGAAATACCCGCTTCCCTGTTAACTTAAATGACGCAACCTGAATCACCACCGACAGAGTCTCAACAACAAACACACCACCCATGATAAATAAAACCAATTCCTGTCGAACAATAACGGCAACAACACCCAGTGCAGCACCCAATGCAAGCGCACCAACATCGCCCATAAACACTTGAGCGGGATACGTGTTAAACCATAAAAAACCCAAACCCGCACCAGCCATAGCACCACAAAAAATTGCGACTTCCCCTGCGCCGGCCACATTCGGCACCGCAAGATACTCTGCGAACTTCGCATGCCCGGCGACATAGGCAAATAAACCCAAGGCACCACCAACCAATACCGTTGGCATAATTGCCAAACCATCTAATCCATCTGTTAAATTAACCGCATTACTGGTACCGACAATAACTAGATAAACAAAAACGATGTACCAAATTCCTAAATCAATTGAAAAATCTTTGAAAAATGGTACGAGTAATTGTGTTTCAACTGGGGATTGAGCCGTGACATATAAAACAATTGCGATAAAAAGACCCGCTGCGGTTTGATAACCATATTTTTCTTTTGCGGATAAACCATCAGAATTTTTCTTAATGAGTTTTCGATAATCATCCACGTAACCAATTGCGCCAAAAAAAGCGGTAGTTAACAGGACTATCCAAACCAGCCGATTAGTTAAATCCGCCCATAATAATGTACTGACTGCCATAGCCACTAAAATTAAAGCGCCGCCCATGGTTGGGGTACCCGCTTTTATTAAATGCGTTTCTGGCCCATCATCACGAATGGGCTGTCCTATTTGATGAAAACTGAGCCTTCTTATCATCGTTGGACCAACCACAAACGCGAATACAAGCGCGGTTAACACGCCCAATATCATTCGTAATGTCAAATATTTAAAGACATTAAAAGCCGAATAATATTCGGATAGAAAATCGGCTAAAAAATATAACACCTAACATAAACTCCGTTATAATAAGGCCTGAACAACTTCTTCCATGCGCATACCCCTTGAACCTTTTATCAGTACGTTGGTATTTGCGTTCAATTTATTGCGTAAAAAATTAATTAATTCCGACTTGTTTTTATAAAACGTTCCATTTCCCGAAAATCCCACTACTGCGTGTTCACTTATTTCCCCATACGCCAATAATTCATGAATTCCATTTTGAGCAGCATATTCTCCAAGGTTTTTCATCATCTCAGATGCGTTTGCTCCCATCTCTAACAAATCGCCTAGAACTAAAATATTTTCACCGGATTTTTCTTTTAAGACATCAATCCCAGCCTTCACGGAATTTGGGTTTGCATTATAGGTATCATCAATTATGACGGATTGATTATGACCTTTTAAAATAGTTAAGCGTCCTTTCACGGCATGACTATTTTCAAGTCCTGATTTAATTTGCACATTGTCACACTCTAGCGCATGTGAAATTGCTGCAGCAGCTAAGGCATTACGCACATTGTGCAATCCGAGCAAGGGTAGACTGACTGAGATACTTTTACCTGAGACTTGCAGATCAAATTCACAGGACATTTCTTTCTGCACAATGTTCGTTGCTCTTACATCTGCAGATTCGCTAAGACCGAAACTCAGCAAATTGTCATTTTTTATTTCCGAACGCCAATAATCTGCATAGTCATCATCTGCATTTACAATTGCTACACCCGTTGATGATAATCCTGAATAAATTTCCCCTTTCGCCTTGGCAACGCCAGCAACATCCCCAAATCCTTCAAGATGCGCTTCCCCAGCATTGGTAATTACAGCAACATCGGGAAGTGCAATATGGGTTAAATAATCAATTTCTCCATGATGATTCGCACCCATTTCTATCACAGCAAAATCTTCATTATTTGACAGCCGTAATAAGGTTAATGGCAATCCGATATCGTTATTTAAATTGCCAAGTGTTGATAACACATCACCATTGACAGAAAGGATTGCAGTTGTTAGTTCTTTAACAGTTGTTTTCCCGTTACTACCCGTTACGCCAACCACTTTGCCATTAAATGCTTGTCGTTTTGCTTTTGCCAATTGACCCAGTGCTAATCGGGTATCGTCAACTTTGAACTGAATCAGTGCGATATTTTTATTTTCATTACTCACAACAGCTGCGATGGCACCTTTATCGAACGCTTGTTGTAAATGATCGTGACCATCGAAATTTGGCCCTTTTAAAGCAACAAATAAATCGTTATCAGACAATGTGCGGGTATCAGTACTCACATGCGCAAAAAAACCATCTTTTTCGGGCGGTGTTGTATTTAAAACTGAAGCAACTTCGTGCAAGCTATTTGTTGACAAAGTAAACATTACGCTGCCTCTTGCATGATAGTGCAAACAAGATCGCGATCGCTAAAACTGATCCGCTGCTCACCAATTACTTGATAATCCTCATGCCCTTTACCTGCAACAAGAATAATATCCATTTTTTTTGCGACTTTGATGATGGAACGAATTGCGGTTTCACGATCGTGTTCAATCTGGACATTCTCGGGTTTTTTAAATCCTGCCAATATCTCGCGAATAATTTGCTGAGGTGCTTCACTTCGCGGATTATCATCGGTTAGCCATACAACATCTGCAATTTGTTCAGCAATTTCCCCCATCAATGGGCGTTTACCTTTGTCTCTATCGCCACCGCAACCAAATAAGACATAAAGCTCGCCTTTGGCGTGAGCTTGCAAAGCTTTTAAGGATTTTTCCAGCGCTGCTGGAGTATGAGCATAATCAACAACAACTAGTGGCAGTTTATTGTTTCGATAGGATTCCAATCTTCCCGGCGGTGCCGTCACGTTTTCTATGTGCTTAACTATTTTTTCCACGGGCAAATTTATCGACATCGCTATTGCAAAAACAATTAACAAGTTGTACACATTAAACTCACCCACTAATGCACTTTCAAACTCAACATCACCACATGAACCACTTAACGTAATGCGCATGCCGTTTTCTGACAATACAACATCTTCAGCACGTATTATTTCAAATTGATTTGGAAATTGTTTGCTTTTCCCTAATGTGATTCCGTAAACGGTAATATCGCCCGACAGAACCTTAACAATTTCTTCCGAAACGGGATCATCTAAATTTAAAACCACGTTTCTTAGATTTTCTTGCTTAAATAATTGAATTTTTGCATTTGCATAATTTTGCATATTGCCGTGATAATCTAAATGATCGCGACTTAAATTAGTAAACACTGCGGTAAAAAAATCACACCCTTGTATCCTGTGTTGTTCTAATGCATGGGAGGAAACCTCCATACAAACCGTTTTGACATTCTGCCCAACCAATTGATCTAAGCATTGCTGAATTGCGACTGGACTGGGAGTCGTATTCTGTGTCGTTTTTAAATCTGGCCACAATCCTGCCCCTAAAGTACCGATGACACCACATCGTGCTTCCTCAGCATGAATTATTTGTGCAAGTAGATGCGTACAAGATGTTTTTCCATTTGTTCCTGTCACACCAACAAGTTTCGTTTTTCGCGACGGATATTGATAAAACTTGGCAATTATTTTTCCCGCTTTTTCCTTTAGTTGATGAATTGCAAATACAGGGACTGACTTGAATTTTTCTCGGATCCATTGCGCATCTAATTGTTTTTCACCTTCAATAACAACGGCAATGGCGCCACTGCTAATTGCGTCTGAAATAAACAATTCGCCATTAACAATTTCACCTTTACAGGCAATAAAACAACACCCAGGTTTTACTTCCCGACTATCCATGACCACAGCGTTAATCATTGATGCATCTTCTATAGAGTAGTCGGCAAACTCCTGCAAAAGCGAATCAATACGAACTTTAGTTTGGACACGCATTACTTTTCACCCAACTTTGCAATTTGCACTGGCATGCTAGCAAGCATATCTGGATTAACATCAAACAGTCTGAGCGCATCTGCCATTACGGATGAAAAAACCGGAGCCGCTACCTTTCCACCATAGTATTCGCCGCCCTGCGGATCATCAACTACGACAACTGCAACGAATTGGGGCTTACTCACTGGCACAATACCAACGAAAGCGGAACGATAATGATCATCCAAATATCCTGACTCACCCAGCTTTTTCATTGTTCCTGTTTTGCCAGCAACACGATAACCATCAATCCGAGCTTGATATGCCGTACCTTCACGACTCACAACTGACTCCATCATTATTAACATTTGCTGAGAAATTTCCTCACTTAATATTCTTTTCCCAGGAATGTAATTGTCTGTTTTGAAGAAACTTGCTGGTTTCAAATATCCGCCATTAGCAAACATTGTGTAGGATTGAGCTAGCTGCAACGGTGTGGCAGAAATTCCATACCCAAACGAAACTGTTGCTTGCACCAGTTCGGTCCATTCACCAAAAAAAGGTAAATATCCTTTTGTCTCTCCCGGAAATTGGCTTTTAGAAAGCTCACCAAATCCCATGTCGGATAAACTTTCCCACAGCATTTCTGGCTCTAGGTGCAATGCGATTTTGCTGATTCCGACATTGCTGGATTTTTTAATCACGCCGGCGATATCCAGCTCACCATAATTGTGAACATCACGAATAACGGCTTTGCCGACACGCATATATCCCGGCGCTGTACTAATCGGTGTCTCTGGACTAAAGTGACCCGTCTTCAATGCGGCGGCGACAACAAAGGGCTTGATTGTCGACCCAGGTTCAAATAAATCGGTAACCGCTCGGTTTCGATAACTCGCCTTGTCACTATTATTAATATTGTTCGGATTAAACGAAGGTTGATTAACCATTGCTAATACTTCACCACTGTGCACATCCATCACCACCATGCTGGCTGATTTTGCATTATGTAACTCCATGGCTTTTTTTAATTCTCGATAAGCAATGTACTGTAATCGCTTATCGATGCTTAACTGTAAATCCTGACCAGGCTGGGATGCTTTCACTAAATCAACCGATTCAATGATATGCCCCATGCGATCTTGTATGACTTGATTTTTCCCTGGCTTCCCTTGCAGTTGTTGATTCGCGAGTAATTCAATACCTTCTAATCCCTGGTCATCAATATTGGTAAAACCTAATATATGAGACGCCACTTCTGCGGTGGGATAAAAGCGTCGAAATTCGCGAAGCATTGCAACACCGGGTATTTCAAGTTTTGCAATTTTTTTCCACAAAGACGGTGTAATATGACGACGTAAATAAGTAAATTCCTTATTGATATTACTTTGAATTTGACTACGAACATCTTTCAGAGGCCGATCCAATAATTTTGCAAGGCTAGCCATTTGAGGATGATCTAATGGCACCGCACTGGGATCTGCCCACACAGTTGATACCGGCGAACTAACCGCTAACACTTCGCCATTGCGATCTAACACCATTCCTCTATGCGCTGGAATTGCCAAAGTTCTTAAATGGCGCACATCACCCTGGGATTGTAAAAATTCATTATTCACTACTTGAATATCTACCGCGCGATAGGACAGAAACAATCCGACGAGTGCAATCGTAAAAACAACCACATAAAAGCGGCCAAAATGTTGTTTAGGTTTTTTCTCAGTTGTCATAGTCGGACTATAATCGTTTCATCTTTTGTTGGTTGATGCATATCAAGCTTGTTGCTCGATTTATTTTCAATTTCACTACTGGTTGCGAAGGTGCTTTGCTCAAGCTGTAGTTGCCCCCACTCAATATTCATCTCATCCTTTTTTTTACTCAACTCCCGCAATTCAGAAAAATATTTTCGATTTAAGTGCTTGGTATAAACAACACCAATTGAGGTAACCAACACACAAACAATTAACAACAAAATTAGGCCAAATTGTTTTTTTGCAGAGGAAATATATATGTTCAATTTAATTTCTCCGCGACTCGCATTTTTGCACTACGTGCGCGAGGATTTAAGCCAATTTCTTCTTCCGATGGCATAATTTGTTTTCCAACTTTGCGCATCATCACTTTAATTTGGTCATGCGTAATAGGTAAATCCAGCGGATATTTATCCCCACTGGATTGCTTTTGAATAAATCGTTTTACTATCCTGTCTTCTAATGAATGAAAACTGATAACCACTAATCGTCCCGCAGGTGCGAGCACAGCAGTTGATTGTGCCAGACACTTTTCCAAATCTTGTAATTCCTGATTTATGTAGATTCGAATTGCTTGAAATGTTCGTGTTGCTGGGTGCTTATGTTTCTCCCAGGCTGGGTGTGCTTTTGATACGATTTCGGCCAACTGTTTTGTCGTAATGATTTCTTGTTCTTGCCTTGCCTCAACAATCGCCCGTGCAATACGTTTTGCATATCGTTCTTCCCCATACTCTTTTAATATAACTGCTATGTCAGCTTGTTTTGCAGTAGCTATCCACTGCGCTGCGCTAATATGACTTTCTGGATCCATACGCATATCCAATGGTCCATCTCTCAGAAAACTAAAACCTCGTTGCGCATCATCCAACTGGGGCGATGAAACACCTAAATCCAATAGAATACCGTTAACTTTCGATTCGATACCCCACGCCATTGCATGTTGCTGAAGATTTTCAAACGAGTCCTGCACAATAGTAAACCTACATTCGTTTTGAAACAGAGAATTGCCATATGCAATCGCTTCTGGATCCTTGTCTAATGCGTATAACCGGCCTTGCGGATTCAGTTTTTCCAAAATCGCTTTTGAATGGCCGCCTCGCCCAAATGTTCCATCTATATATATCCCATCTGGCACAATGTTTAATGCATCCAAAGATTCTTTAAATAATACCGATTGATGCATTTAATATTCAGCTCAAAATGACAGTGACTCAAGGTCCCCAATCAAATCATTCTTGTCTCCTTTCTCTTCCATCCATTCTTCACTACTGCGCTTCCATTTATCGTCTGCCCAAATTTCGAATTTGTTTCCTTGCCCCAACAATAAAATGTCTTTTTCTAATCCAGCGTAATCTCGCAAAGTTGAAGGAATCAACATTCTGCCATTTTTATCCATGGTAATTTCTTCTGCAAAACCAATTAAATATCGTTGTAACATTCTCGCTTGCTTGTTAAGCGTGGGTAATTCAGCTATCTTTTGTTCTATCTCCAGCCAAACGTGACAAGGGTAGAACATTAAGCAACCATCAAGGTCAACAGTGATGATCAAATTACCATTACAACTTTCCATAATTGCAGCACGATATTTAGTGGGAACGGTCAATCGTCCTTTGTCATCTAGACTTAGATTACTTGCACCGCGAAACAGACCTAACACACAGAAACCCCCACTATAACCCACTTTTTACCACTTCGTAACACTATAGGCAGCAATTCCTATACCGTCAAGGAATTAGCATCTGTCATCCCCTATACTGAATTCGTCAAGATTCTGTCTGATTTATTTCTTATTTATCATTAATATAGAGACTTAATCTCGAAATCCACATTAACTAATAAAATAATTGTAAATTACTATATATCTACCGAAACAAGGACTTATTGTGAAATGAATCTGAAACATTTCTGGGGAAAATTACTAAAATTGGCCTTATTGAGAAAGTGATTGTGTAATAAAAGATAAATGCCGGTATTTATTTATACTAATTTTGATCTGGCAAGTCGAGGTTTTACAATATTGTCGTGTATCCCAATATAATGTAAACACTTACTTGCAAATGTGAATCTACCCCCTATCACCTCGTTAAACCTAATCCACTCAATAATTAATTGATCGAAAAAACTTCTTTCCAAAGTTAGAAATTATTTTTCCCTACAGATGTGATTTGCCTTACACGTCCAAACGATGAAGCAACACTAAGATGTCACTATCAGAATTTAAAAACACAAGTAAAGGTGACGCCAATGAGAATTGTTAAAAATATAAGTATCCTATCAACCGCGGTTATGGCATGTACGATTGTGGCTAATGCTAATGCGATCTCCATTAACAAACTGGATTTCGCTGATGTCAGCAGTTTTACTCTTGTTGGATCAACCACAAATTCCAGCGATTATCTTTCATTAACGCAAACAACTGGACAAGCGGGTGCGGCATACTACAACACAAGAATAGGCACCCAACTTTCCAATGGAGATAATATTTCTTTCTCAAGTTCCTTTAAATTTCAAATCACCGATCCTTCCGGCAGCAGTGACAACGATGGACAAGGCGCTGACGGATTCAGTTTCATACTCAACGGTTCAGATAAGCTACTCGGTGGAGCGGGTGGCGGCATTGGGTATAGCGGCATTGATAATAGCTTGGCCATTGAATTTGACACTTGGAACAATGGATTTGTTGATGGCGGAAATGGAAATCACATTGGTATCAACCTAGATGGTGATTTGAATTCTGAAGTACGTTCAAATTACAACAAACGATTAAACGATGGCGATATCTGGAGCGCTTGGATTGACTACAACGGAATTGATGATTTGTTATCGGTTCGATTAAGCGATGGTAATGACCGTCCTGCTACTGCATTGCTTTCTTACCAAGTCGATTTAACTTCTTTTTTTAATGGATCAGATATTTTAGCAGGCTTTACCTCAGGAACTGGTGCCGCTGGGGGTAATCACAAAATATTAGAGTATCAATTTGACGCTTCTCAAGATTCTGCAAACGTGCCAGAACCATCGTCATTAATGTTGAGTGCATTTGGCTTATTGGGTTTTTGTTTTTTCCAAAAAAAGAAAAATCAAGAATTGATAGCGAGACAAAAAGCTTGAATAATCAATCTCACATAAACTTCTTACATCATAAAAAGAGCTATAAAATAGCATAGCTCTTTTTAATGACGTTTTGATTGCGCCATAAATTTTGTTAACCAACCAAATTCCACTACGCTTTTAGTATTAAATTCAAATGTTGCTAGTATTCGCTGCCTTAAACTTGCTTCATATTTTTCCATTTTTACTAACTTACCGGTTAGCTCAATCTCATCAGCTTCTTTAATAAAGTTCAAATCCGCGTTCTCATAAATTCTCCCTCCATCACGGTTAAATAATTTAGACTTAATGATACAACCCCACGGCGAAATGTTTGCGAGTATCCCAGTGTAAACAGTTTCTTGAAAAACAATTTCTGCCTCAATGGTTCTTCGTAATTGTGTTTTTTTTGAAAAGCCATTCGCTTGACCAGAAAGCAGTGCAGTAACTTTTTCTTTAATGACATTTTTCGTATAGGGTTTATATAAAACTTGATTCATGTTCAGACGCATTGCCTGCATAACAACTGACTGGTCTTGAGAATTTGACAACATTACATAGTTAGATTTTCTGGAACTTGGCATTCCTCTAAGTGACATCATCAGATCAGTCATAGACATGTCTCTCAATTCGTTACTTACCATAACCCAATCGATTGCCGGCGTACCTTTTGCCACTGCAACTGCAGCGCTTGCGGAGGTACAGTTATATACATCATGCATTCTAAAGCTTTTACTCAATAATGAGCATAAGTGAAGATTATTTTTTCTATCGGGATCAACAACCAATGCGGTGTAAGCCATAATTAAACCATCAAGAATGTATGAAAAGCCTTTATTTTTGCCAACAATTGGTCAAGGTACTAATGAATCGAAAGAAAGGAATACCAAACGATTTAATCCTGTGGACAACAGGGATGTTGTCTTCAAGTCTACATGGGTGTATTTACGACGTGGATTAAAGCGTTTGGTATTCCTTTCTTTCGATCCATTAGTAATATTGGATAAACGATATTCCACCGATTCACAAATTTGTACGGATTTACGAACAAAACATGACATTGTCACATTTACACATCAAAATTATGCAAACTTGATGGTTTATCATTTATAATTTTCACTAGTGATATCGGCGAGATAGTGTGTTTTATTATTAGAAAGAAGGGAGTTTGGAGCGAGCTTAACACCAAAAGTGTGATCTAGGATTGATTAGGAAAACAATATACCCATAGTTACATTAATTCTTGAAAATGGAAACTTTATTTCTACCCGTACTTTTTGATTGATACAGCGCTTCGTCTGCAGAGGAGATCAATTCTTTTAGATCAAATGTACTTTCTTTATTTTTGCTAATAACACCAAGGGAAATTGTGGCACGTAAACTTTCTTTTCCAAACCGAAACAAGGTATTTTCAATCCGATCGCGTACGCGGTCACAAAATAATACGGCATCATCGATTGAGCAATCTGGCAAACACAGTATAAATTCTTCACCGCCATATCGGGCAAGAATATCTTGACGTCTTTTTTGGGTATCAAAAATTTGCGCCACGCCTTGAATAACCGCATCGCCAGTGGGATGACCATACTTGTCATTAATTTGTTTAAAATGATCGATGTCCGCCATGACTAACGCGACAAAACGTTTGGGCTTACTTTGACAATTCAGAAGCTTTTCAACTTGCTCCTCAAACCATTTTCGATTTGCGATGCCTGTCAACGGATCTGTTGTTGCGGCCATACGCAACATTTCTTCTTCTCGAATTTCTTCTATATTAGCGTATTCCAATTTTATGACATATGGGCCAAGCTGCAAACGACAACTAGGAGAAAGGTAACTCTTGCTAATCACCGCATCATCGATAAAAGTACCATTGGTGGATTCAAGATCTTCAACCTCAACCAATCCTCTTTCATTGATTCTCACCTTGCAATGTGAGCGAGATACTTGATCGCTTTCTAGCACCAAATCCGCAGCCTCGTCTCGACCAATGATTAGTGATTGTTGATCAAGTCGAATACGTTTCTGATTATCCTTTGGAAATATAACTCGCAAATACGCATTTAACTGCCCATATGACAAAGAGTCATTTATACGCAAATTGACGGTAGTTTTAACACTTTCTTCCACGATACGCTGCACATTGTTGGAATGACTGATGTAATAATTCTAATTAATTATTACTACATTACAAGTTGATTACTGACTCTTTTATGAAATTAATCAGATGTTTCTTTAAGATACTAACAAATTGATCTTGCGAATTAGATCTTTACACGAACAACAATATAAAAAACCCACCGTCAGCACTGACTAAAAAACTCGCTTGAGTGAATTGCACTCAATCTTACCCGTTACCTGCTAGTTTTGAGCTAGAAATCGGAAGCAAATGATACAACGGTTGCGGTTGATGTACCACATAACCTTGGGCAAAATCCACTTCCATGTCGCGTAATAAATTTAATGTTTTTTCGTCTTCAACAAATTCCGCAATCGTTTTTAGTCCCATAATATGGCCAATTTGATTAATCGATTTTACCATCGCCCTATCGATCGGATCATGCAACATATCTTTCACAAAACTGCCGTCAATTTTCAAGAAATCCACTGGCAAATTCTTTAAATAGGTAAAAGAACTGAGCCCACTTCCAAAATCATCTAAGGCGAAACTACAGCCCATATCTTTTAATATGGCAATGAAATCGGTTGCTGCGCTTAAGTTAGAAACGGCCGCAGTCTCCGTAATTTCAAAGCAAATAAGCTCTGGACTCACCCCAGTTATACGGAATTGATCAATAATAAATTCCAAAAAGTTATCATCACAAAAAGATTGCCCGGATAAATTTATAGCCCAACATTGCTTTTCATGCATGCTACAATGCTGATAGGATTGCAAAAATTCCAAGGCTGATTTTATTACCCATCGATCGATATAAGGCATTAAATGATATCTTTCTGCTGCAGGGACAAAAGCCATTGGTGGCACCATAACACCATCTTCCCTTGACATACGTACCAAGATTTCAAATCGCTGAATAGAATTGGCTGGCGCACCTAGCGGAACAATTTGCTGACAATACAAGCGAAATTGATTTTGCTCAACGGCTTCTCTAATTTGAGGTAACCATTGCATTTCACCCCAACGTTGATTCAATATTTTGTCATCTGGCTGATAAACGTGGACACGATTTCGTCCCATATCTTTTGCAACAAAACAAGCCGAATCTGCCGCACTCAGTAAATCAACAATGGTTCCACTATCGGGTTTAATTTCCACAATGCCAATGCTAGCGCCAACTGTAAATGATTTGTCTTGCCAGCCAAATCGAAAATCTTGTATCGCAACTAATAAGTTACCAACTATTTCCATCGCTTGTGCCAATTCAGTATCAACGATGAGTAAACCAAATTCATCTCCACCCAGCCTAGCTAGCGTATCCGTTTTACGGGAATGCTCCGCCATTAATCCGACAATTTGTTTTAACAGCTCATCACCTGCTTGATGACCACAAGTATCGTTTACCACTTTAAACTGATCTAAATCGATGTAACACAGAACATGCTGTGTTTTATCACTCCTTGCACCTTCCAATGCTAAACTTAATCTCTCTTCGAATTCCTGTCGATTAATGACACCGGTTAACGCATCATGTGTCGCTTGATACGTCATTTGTTTTGCCATGGCACGTATGGCTGTGATATTGCGAAATACTAAAACGGCACCTATGGTTTCATGATTATGATCACATATAGGCCCTGCTGTATGCTCAATGGCATAACCGTGGTTATTTCGACGGTTAATGATAGTCTCACTGCTAGAACTCACAATTCGTGACTCTCTAATCGCCACATTGACCGGCGAGTCACTAGGTTTTATTCCCTCTTCATCTAACAAACTAAACACATCCAATAACGGTAATCCCTTTGCCTCTTCTTCAGTCCAACCAGTTAATCGCTCTGCAACAGGATTCAAATAATCAATATTTCCAAATGCATCAGTGGTAATGACACCTTCCCCAATTGAATGCAGTGTCACTTGAGCTCGTTCTTTTTCTAAAAATAGATTCGCTTCGATTGCATTTGAACGACGAATGACAACACTTGCGACAAACATTCCTAGAAAAAAGCTAACCCCACCAATGATTAACATCAGTGCTTGTGCACGATTATAAGCAGCTGCAGATTCGGCTGCAGCATTTGCTGAGGATTTCTTTTGAATTTCTAGCAATTCATTTAATTCGGTGAAGACTTTTTCTTGAGCGGAAACGGTTTCATTAAAAAATAATTTTTGCGCTTCTACAAGTTTATCGCCTATCGCTAAGTCAACAATTCTCGCTTGCGATTCAAGAGCTGTGCTGGTTCGATCTGCCTGACGCTCAAGTACATCGACTTCTTTTGTTGTCACATCCATATTGATGAGCTTTGCTCGCGCATCAGCAAAAGCAGTTCCAAAATAATTGAATCGTGTAAATTCCTCATCCCGTTCAAAGGGATCAGACAATGTGATCATTCTGTATAAACTAATTGTACGTTCTCGAGCAGAGTAACGCATGGAATTGACCAGGGAGGTTTTGACATTATGATTTTCAACAATCTCAACTAGTCTCTTTTGAATCTGCGACATGCTATAAAGCCCCACGGCGACGACTATCACCATGAGTACCAAAGGCACCGCGAAACCCAAAGGTAAGCGATTTTTATTTCTTCCCGCCAAGTTGTACTCCCGCCAAACAATGAATTTTTATTGATTGCATTGTCAGACATGCTTGATTTAATTGATTATTATATCGGCGGATAATTGAATTTTTTAACCTATTAAAAAACAGAATTCTCTCAGAGAACTGCGTTGATCTTTTATTCGCCGCTTTAAAAACAGAATAGACCACATATCCATCAAATTCGACTGTGTCTTGATTTTTTTTGACCAACAGAATCCATATTGTTGATTAATCAGATTAAAATTAGATGAGAATTCAAGCGGTTAAGATTTTTACAATTCATTAGAAAAAAGTTGAGTCGGCCGATAAGCCGGGTTCTGTCGTGAACAGCCATTCATCTAGGATATGCGTCACCACATATCTCAAGCAACCTACCCGGGTGTCACGCGGGCAACGCGCTGTAATTTTCATTACAAACACCCCTATTTGGTCTTGCTCCGAGTGGGGTTTACCCTGCCACCGTATGTTACCACCGGCGCGGTGAGCTCTTACCTCACCATTTCACCCTTACCAATTTAAAACTGGCGGTATATTTTCTGCGGCACTTTCCGTAAGCTCACACTTCCCAGGCGTTACCTGGCACTCTGCCCTTTGGAGCCCGGACTTTCCTCTATCAACGATAGCGACTGTTTGGCCGACTCGAGTGCTATTATAACCGCAAGGCGCTGCGGAAAAAATTTATTTCTCCTGATTTTGGCTAATTGCTAACGCCATGGGATAGACTTGATTTCTTTTTTGCCCTGTTAACTTCACCGCGAGCGACACCGCTTGTTTAAGCGAAAGCGTGTCTAAAAGAATTTGTAATGTCCTCTCTAATTCGAGATTTTCTTGTTCTGCATCAGCCGCATCAACATTGGTATTATCAAGTAATACCACCATTTCTCCTTTGCGTTGATTAGCATCATTACTCACAAAAGCCAGCAAATCTTGCAAGGAAGTTTTTTTCACTGTCTCAAACATTTTGGTTAATTCTCTTGCCAGAACAACCGTGCAATCTAAACCATACACGTCCCCCATATCATGCAAACTTTCCAATATACGATGTGGAGATTCGTAAAAAATAAACGTAGCGTGAATCGATTTTAATTTTGTCAACGTTTTGATTCTGGCACTGGATTTAGAAGGGAGAAAACCAACAAAATAAAATTGATCGGATGGTAATCCAGACACAGACAATGCTGTAATCGCAGCACATGGACCGGGTATAGGTACAATTGTTAATGACGATTCATGGGCTTTTTTAATTAACAAAAAACCAGGATCGCTGATTAATGGTACCCCGGCATCTGAAATTAAAGCAATACTCTGCCCAGCAAGTACATCAGCACAAATTTTGTCACTTATCTGACGCTCGTTATGTTCATGTAGTGCATGGCATTGGGTTTGAATATTAAAATATTTTAGCAAAGGACCACTATGACGCGTGTCCTCAGCAAATATTTTATCCACATGCTTGAGAACATCTACCGCTCTTGGTGACATATCCGCCATATTGCCAATGGGAGTAGCGACAATAAAAATTTTTCCTGGGGATTTATTCAACTTTTTTCACTCCAATACACCTAACCATTACAGTACTCTTCTGTTAGCAAAAAAAATAATGACGAAAATCAGACAAGTTACTGATAAACTAATACATTAACTTTGACTTTAATAAAAGGACTTTATTTTCCTAAATGCAAAAATACAGAAATTTAATTAGCGTCGTTATAATTGCTCTTTTGTTAGCCAGTTGTGCGTCGACGGAAGTGAAGGAAGAAGAGCCAGTCGAGGAGATTGAATCAACAGAGGAAAGCCAGGATTCAAAATCACCAAATTTAGCGAAAATAAAAAAATTAATTGAAACCGAGCAATTTATTGAAGCCGCGATGATGTATTTCAAAGTGGCAAACACAGTTGACGGATCTGAGCGAACCTCTTACCAACTCAAAGCAATTAGCATGTTACTAGAAGAGGAGCTATTTGACATTGCAATAAATTTGCTAGCGGAAATTGACACCAAAAAACTAAGTGACGCACAAAAAAGCCAATACGCATTTTTAAATGCGAAAATTTCCGTTAGTCAACGTGATGCCAATGACAGTATCAAATGGTTAAATGAAATAGATGAAGATGTCTATAGCGAATTTATAGAGGAAAGCGAATTCCTAAAACTTGCAATTTCAATTTATGAACTCGCAGGCAACCAGCAAAGCGCCATAAGAATGCGAATTCAAAGAGAGCCGTTATTATTAAAAACAAGTGAAGTAGAAGAGAATCAACTCGCAATTCTTAATAACTTATTGTCAATTCCATTAGATGACTTAAGTCAACAATTTGAACAAGAAGAATCTAAATCCATAAAAAGTTGGTTAGAGTTAAGCTTAACAATTAAAAGAGCTTCAAATCCTTATCGCCTGGGTAGTGCACTACAAACCTGGAAAAAACTAAATCCAACACATTCCATTCGTAACAGTGTATTAGCCACCTTTGCGCCGGTACAAATTGAACAATCCAAACCAATCAACAATATTGCATTGTTGTTACCCTTATCAGGAAGATATGCGAAAGCAGCATCTGCCATTCGTGATGGATTTTTAGTGAGTTATTATTCAGAGGACGACACACAAAAAAAACCCAGCATTCGCCTTTATGATACCGGAGGGAAAAACAATGATATTGTGGAAACATATCATCTTGCTGTTAGCAATGGCGCTGACATTGTTATTGGCCCTTTAAGTAAAAAAAATGTCTCCCGTGTTGCCAATGAAGTAACTCACAGCATTCCCACTCTTGTATTAAATCAACTAGAAAATAATGACAATTTTTACTCGGAAAATTTTTATCAATTCTCTTTGTCACCAACTGAAGAAGCCAAACAAGCGGCGAGACGTGCTTGGTTTGATGGACTAAATCGCGCCGCGACAATTACACCCGATAACAGCTGGGGCACTCGAGTTTCCGACGCATTTAAAAAAGAATGGCTTGAATTAGGTGGTGAGATAGTTGCAGAAGTGCCGTACAAAAACAAAAAAAATGATTTTTCCAAACCCATCAAAAATTTACTTGCAATTGATAAGAGTGAAGTACGCAAATCTTCTTTATCAAAATTATTGCGTGTGAAATTAAATTCCGAACCTCGAAGACGACAAGATATTGATTTTGTGTTTATGGGTGCATTTCCTCGACAAGCACACTTAATTCCACCTCAACTTGAGTTTTATCACGCGGGAGATATTCCTATCTATACAACATCACATAGTTTTTCAGGAAATATTAACGCAAAAAAAGATCGAGATTTAAATCGAGTTATCATCGGTGATATGCCTTGGACCTTATCAAACACAGCGGATGACAATATTAAAATCCAAGTCCATCAAACATGGCCCAACAAAGTCGTTCAATTTAATCGATTTTATGCTCTTGGCGTTGATACTTACAAATCTTTGAATTTTCTCAGTTGGTTACGCGCAAATAGCAATTCCTCAATTCAAGGCGTCACTGGTAAACTTAAAATGAATGAAAAGAATCAAATCATACGGGAATTAAGTTGGGCAAAATTTCGTAACGGTAAACCACGATTATTACCCACAAACATGAACATTAATAAAAACTAAGTTTTTTAAATCACATGTCAAATACCACCCCAAATAGCAAATCCATTGGAGACGCAGCGGAATTCAAAGCGGTAGGTTTTTTACGCTCCAAAAAAGTCAAAATTATTGATACTAATTTTCATTCAAAATTAGGTGAATTGGACATCGTTGCGCAAGAAGAAAGCACTTTGTGCTTCATAGAAGTTAAATATCGGAAAAACTCGTTTTTTAGGCAACCCTATGAAGCAGTATCCAAATCGAAACAAAAAAAAATTATCCGAACAGCTGAATTTTACCTTCAAAAACATCCCGCATTTTCTAAACATCCCTGTCGGTTTGACATTATTTCAATTGTAAAAGATGACATTACTTGGATCAAAAACGCGTTTGATACATCATCTTAATATTCCTTCTGGCGATAGATTAAACTAGAAAAATTAACATTTCTTTACAGGTAAAACTTTCACAATACTCACATTTTTAAGATATAAGTGCTAAAATTATAGCTTCAACGTTCGCAGTGAGATAACGCATGAAAAGAATTCTAGCCATCATTTTCACCTTTACTTTATTCTATAACTTAACCGCTTGTGCTCCTGTTATTGTTGCTGGGACCGTTGCAGGTGCTGGCGCGACAGTTGTTTCTGACCGACGCTCTCCAGATAAAATGCTTGAAGATCAGGCTATTGAAATACAAGCGACTGACTACATTTATTCCCATAAAGACTTTGGCAAGAAAGTTCATGTTTCCGTAACCAGCTTTAATGGCACGGTTTTAATTTCAGGTGAAACACCCAATCAAAACATTAAAGATCAAATTGTTAAAAAGGTTTCTTTGCTACGCGGGGTAAAAAAAGTTATTGACGTTGTTAGCGTGAAAGCAAATATTCCAGTTTCAACTCGAACAAATGACATGTGGATTACGAGCAAAGTTAAAAGCAATATCATTGTAAACAAAGGATTAATTACCCGAACTAAAGTCGTCACATCAGACAGCAAAGTTTATTTGCTTGGATTAGTTGATAATAAAGAGGCAAAACAAATCGTTGGCATCGTAAAAAAAGTTGATGGAATAAAATCTGTTGTCCCATTATTTCAAGCGAAAACAGGATCCTTAGATAAAAATCTCTCTGCATCTTCTCACATTGTAAAAGCGAAACGACAAAAACCAAATAAACCCAAACAAACAAACGCTAGCATTGAAAGTGAGGATGAAATTACCGTATCCCCCTATGTCCTCCAACCATCAATTCAACTAAATACAAACGAATAAGCTGTTGAACAAATCACAACTAAACGAACTTCAATCTCTCTTCCCTGCAGACCGCTTACTTTTAGATGAAGCAGAACGCTGGGCATATGGATATGACAATAGCCGAAAACATTCCCTGCCGGATGCCGTTGTGTTTGCGAAAACACATGAAGACGTAAAGCAGCTCATCGAATTTTGCAATGAAAACAACATCGCACTAACTGCGCGTGGCAGAGGTTCAGGAACAACTGGCGGCACCGTACCTTTAAAAGCTGGCATTGTTTTGTCAATGGAAAAAATGACAAACATTCTCGAAATTGATGCGAACAATCGCGTTGCCATTGTTCAACCGGGGGTTACAAATTTGAGCTTGCAGCAAGCCATTGGGGAGCAAGGCTTCTTTTGGCCACCTGACCCTACGAGCGCGGCTTTTTGCACAATTGGTGGCAACTTAGCATTTAACTCAGCAGGACCAAGGGCTGTAAAATACGGCACACCGAGGGAAAACATATTAGGCTTAAAAGCCATAACCGGTTCAGGCAAAGAACTCATCACCGGCACACAAACAACGAAAGGCGTTGTCGGATATGACTTAACTCGGCTTATCGTTGGCTCAGAAGGAACACTTGCTATTATAACGGAAGCCATTTTAAAACTAACACCGCTCCCCGAAGCAAAACAGGTTTTACAAGCTATATACAAGGATATTCATAGCGCAGCAGAAGCGGTATCTAGCATTATGGCACAAGCGTTTACCCCTTGCGCTCTTGAGTTCATTGATGGCAAGGCAATGGACCTTGTTAGAGAGTTTTCCAAATCATCATTACCGTTAGATGCTGGCGCCATGCTTATGATTGAAATTGATGGCCCGGAAATATCATTAGAAGATGGTGCAAAGAAAATTGAAATGGCCGCAAATAACGCCGGATTAATTTCCTTTTCTCAAGCAATTACCGATCAGGAAATTGATGCGTTGTGGGCAACTCGAAAATCGCTGTCTCCAGCATTGAGAAATGCTGCACCAAAAAAAATAAATGAAGATGTTGTTGTGCCTGTGTCTCGAATGCCAGAATTAATCAATGGCCTGGATAAAATAAGTGAAAAATTTGGTATTAATATTGTGAACTTTGGCCACGCAGGAAATGGCAATATTCATGTTAATCTATTAACAAATCCAGAAAACCCATTGCACGCAAAAAACACTGAGCCTTGCTTAGCTGAAGTATTTTCTCTCGTTCTCGATCTAAATGGAACACTATCAGGTGAGCACGGTGTTGGTATTGAAAAAAGAGATTATGTTGACCAAGAAATTACACCAAACAGCTTGTTTTACATGCGAGAAATAAAAAACCTTTTCGATCAAAAAGGGATATTAAATCCCGACAAAATGTTTCCATTACAGGAATGATATTTGTCTACCAAAGCAATTTTACAGGCTCGGATATATAGATTTCCTGTGGGTTTACAACACATTTAGTCGCTATAATTTCCACTCCAGCATCCTTTGCTTTTGTTACTAATTTAGCATAATCAGAATCAATTTCTTGTGCTGCTGAAAAATAATCCACATCATTTCGCTGGATACAATATATAATTGCAGCTCGATACCCTTTTGATTTTGCATCCATCAAATGTTGCAAATGCTTTTGTCCACGAGTTGAGACCGCATCTGGAAATATGGCTGTACTATTATTTCGTTTAGCCGTGACGTTTTTCACTTCTAGGTAACAGTCCGGTTTTCCATTATTGCCGCTTAATAGAAAATCAAATCGACTATTTGTATTTAAATATTTTACTTCGGCAGAAATGCTTTGATAATCCTGTAGATCTTTAATTTTTTTCTCATGAATGGCTTCTTCAACTAATTTATTCGCATGATGACTATGAATGCCAACAAAATTATTTTCTTTATCTGCAACAAGCTCCCAGGAATATCGGTATTTTCGTTTAGGGTTATATCGATCATACAACCAAACCTGCATTCCTGGCTCGGCACACCCCAGCATCGCACCGGTGTTAGCCGTGTGAGCTGTCATGATTACGTCATCATCTAACTTAACATCAACAAGAAAACGCTTGTATCGTTTAATTAAAATGCCGTGAAGATATTCTTGGGGGAGCTTCAAAGAATAATTAATTTATTCAGCCATTTCAATGTCATCGACAACAGCATTGATACCTGCCAATGCACATTTTTCATCTAGTTCACCAGTCGGTGCGCCACTGACGCCAACACCACCCAATATTCGCCCCCCTGCAGATATTGGTGCTCCGCCAGCAGAGAAAACCAACCCTTTAATTTTCTCTATACTGCCAATAGACTTGAATCGCCCTTCTAATTGAGATGTAGGAGAGTTGAACGATAATGCGGTCACAGCTTTTTGCTTACTTATTGTTAGTGCGATTTTTGGCGTCAACACATCGCGCAGTACAACTTGCACATCACCCGCCCTATCAACAACTGTTACAGCAATTTGAACCCCTTCTTTTCTGCATGTATCTAGTGCATTTTTAGCAATGGTCAACGTGGTTTCTGTGGTCAACCTTTTTACATTAATCCACGGTGATTCTTCGCTAGCATAAATGTTTTGAGTTGTAATAATTAATAATACCGCAAAAATTTGCTTGTTCATGAATCAACATTTTTCCTTACTTTAATGTCGGGCATTCGACTTCCCATCACTTGAACTTTACCATTTAGCTTATCATCATAAATAACAGTGTAGGACATTACACGTCTGACATATTTTCGTGTTTCATTGAAGGGTATTGTCTCAACCCATATATCAGAAGGCATATCTTGCTCAGGCAACCATTGTTTAACACGATAAGGTCCTGCATTATAAGATGCCGTCGCTAATGCATTGTTCCCATTATTTTCATCTAACATTCGCCGTAGATAAGCAGATCCTAAGCGAATATTTTTATTTACATTCAATAATTCATTGTTAGATCGAATTCTAAACTTTAGTTGCCGCGCCGTCATTCTTCCAGTTTTCGGCATCAGCTGCATCAATCCCAATGCGCCCGCGCCAGAACGTGCGTCAGGCATAAAGGTGCTTTCTTGACGCAATACACCATAAATCCAAGCAGGCTCAATTCCCTGCTCCTTAGCTTGTTTTAACACAATATCTTTGTATGCAGTAGGGAATCGCAATCCTATATCATCATAATGCGACGCTTTTGCAACAGTGGAGATCGCTCGATCATGCCAGTTCCACCGACTTGCTAAAACTGACGCTTTTTTTAAATCGGTTTTCTTGAATGCGGAAGTCACCTTCGCCCATTCTCTGCGAGCTTGAGGCACCATGCCTAAAAAGAACAATTCCCTGGCTCTTTCTATTCCTGGTACTTTTTCTATTTCGTTCAATTCATTTTCTGAAAATTTTAACGGACTAGCATTAAATTGATACGAACTGCCTAATCTATCAGCCGCTAGAAACCCATGATAACTACGCTCTTTAGATAAACTTGCGTATATTCTTTCGGATGCAGTTTTCAGGACTGGCAATGATTGACTTTGTAACTCTAATATCCTTGCTCTCCAATACCGCCATTGCTCGGAGTTCCTCTCTGCGTCTGGCAAGGCCTCTATCCAAGTTAATGCCGCCCACCAATCTTGTTGACCCAATGCTGACCGAATTCGCCAGTCTTGAACTTTTGCATTTGGTTTTTCCAACTTACCCAGCCATTCAAGTGCTTTGGGATTCTTTTGAAATCCACCACGCAGTGCAATATATTGGTCAACCTTTCTCACCTCCTCCGGTGATTCCACTATATGTGTTTTTCTAATGGATTCCCAAGCATCTGATGCAGCGCCAGCATCCCGTCTCGCCAATCGCTTAATACCGTGTCGTACAATCATGTTGGGTATTGGCGCATCTACTTTGTAATAATTGCGCAATAAATTTTCTGCTGGATGTCGATGCATTTTTTTCCAACGAGCAATCCATCTTTGTTTTTTCTTGGATAATTTTTTCCCAATAAATTTTGCCAATCGAGTTCGACCTTTCTCCATTGCAAGAATAACACGCGCCCAAATTTTCTCCTCTGTCAATCCATCGTGTTTTTTCCATAAGGAAAATAACTGATCACAGGTTCTCGGTTGAGACTTTCCAACCAACCAAAGCTTTTCCGCTACAGCTTTTGCTTCCTCTATTTTTTTTGTTTTAAATAATGCGATTCCTTTTCGACATCTCAGGTTTGCGCCACCCACTGGTCGGTAATACTTTAAAAACGTTTTCCATTTTCCTTTACGTGCTAAACTTTGAAGCCATTTATAACGCAATCTATCACTGATTGGTGAGTCACTATAAACTTCCAAAAAGTTTTTAATTCGGTTTTCAGATAATCGACTCAAGCGCTTAATAAAATAATTGTATTGCAGATATCCATACAAAGGATAATCTATCAGCTTTTTGTTAATTCTATTAAATTTTCTTAGCTGACCTTTTTTTAACGCTCTCTTGGCATCACCAAATAATTTTCGCTGTTTTTCGATAGAAATATTAGCGTATGACTCTTTAATACCACTAGTAAAAATCAACGGTACCAGGCACAGCAACACTAGGGAGAATTTTCCAACAAATCCTCTTGCCATCATATTAAAGGTTGTAAACATTTATATACTCAGATGCTTTAATATCATACTGCTGCATAACTTTGCCTCACATGTGATTAACTTATATTTACTCAGGTAACTTCAATGTTTTTGTGTCTATATTTTTACTTTTTTCCGGCAAATAATTCACAATTTTATGTATCATATTTTCCGCTGTAGCTCTATAAGCTGTTAACTTACCGCCATAAATGGTAAAAATTCCTGGGGCATTTTTTATATCTTCATAAATAATTGTTTCTCTCGGCTTATCAAACGCATTGTCACCATTTGCGGGTAAAACTCTTATTCCAGCAAATTCGTCAACGACATCATCGATTGTTAGCGAATTATATTTTGGAAAATAGTACTTTACTACTTCAATTAAATAGTTGATTTCTTCTTGGGTTGCTGCCACATTTGCAGGATCACTTGTGTAATTCTTTTCAGTAGTTCCCACTAGTGTTTTGCCGTACCACGGCATAATAAAAATTGCTCGCTGATCTTGAGGTGCCTCCAAATAATAAATACCTTGAGTCGTACTATCATTTAATACAATGTGCGTTCCTTGTATTAGGTCCACTGGCAACTGTTCAGTTTGTGGCTCAACTTTTCCAAGCAGAGTATTCACCCAAGCACCTGTGGTATTTATTAACACCTTCGTACTAACCTGTTGAGTTTGACCATTTTCAAGATAATTGACTTGCCATGTATTATTTGATTTTTTAATGGACTGAATTTTTGAATTTAATAAAAGGTCTGCACCTAACTTTTTAGCAGAAGCCATGACAGCTTTTGTTAATTTTGCATCATCGGTTTGCGCATCCCAATACTGAAATACATGTTTTAAATTCTGTGTTGTCAATCCATCCAAGTTCTCCCATTCAGCTTTGGGAATTGATTGAAACTGACTGGATTTTTTAAATCCATTCAGTAATGCATACAAACTTAAACCAAGACGGATTTGCAGTGGAGATCTTTTTGTATTTTTATATATTGGGATGAAAAATTTTTTGAGCCGCACAAGATGAGGTGCATTATTAAGCAAACATTCCCTTTCAGACAAACATTCTTTGACAAGATTAAATTGGCCCGATTCTAAGTAGCGCAATCCTCCATGAATTAGCTTACTCGATTTACATGATGTTCCCATAGCCAGGCTTTTATTTTGTTCAAGTAACAATGTTGAGTAGCCTACAGCTGCAGCGGCTTGCGCAACACCTACACCATGAATTCCGCCGCCTGCAACCAATACATCATATACTGTTTTCATAGAACTTCTATTTATTTAATTCTTAACGCGTTGATTAAGGATCCAATTTCCATCGTTTCAATATAAGTGACACCGCGCTTGATCCATTTTTTTGCAATTTCGACATCAACTACTTCATATAAAAACCATTGCCATGGCTCATCCCATAACGCGCCCTGCTCATCAGGTATTTTTTGATAATTACAAATCAAGATATCTGGTTTAAGTTTTTGTGCAATTTCACGATGCTCATCATCATAACGGTGTACTACAAAACCAATTGGATATTGTGTGGTTTGTTTTGCTTTAAATAACACATTCGCGTCAAATGAAATGATGAAGCATTGTTTTCGTACAGGCTCTATTACTTCAATGACAGCATTTAATACTGTCATTTCCCCAAATTTTTCAATACATTCTTCTTTAATTTCAACAAATGCACTAACCTGTGGATTTATTTTTAACAACTCGACAAAATCCTTCAATGAGGGAATTTTCTCATTTTCAAATTTTTCCCCAAAGCGATCTGACTCACCAACTGTACACGACTTTATACTTGACCAGTTCTCATCCAATACACAATAATTGGTATCACCAGTTCGGGTAAACTCAGTATCATGAATAATCACCGGTACTAAATCACGGGTTAACTGGACATCAAGCTCTAGGTATTCACACCCACATTCAATGGCGGCAATAAACGCGCTCATTGAATTTTCAGGATATTTTGCCGCATATCCACGATGCGCCACCAAACAAGGTTTATTCATTCCTTTTTCACCCTATTCCAAATAATAAAAGTCCGATAATTTAGTGCTTATGAATCTTGGGAAATTGCCGCTGTATCTTCTGTTAGAAAACAACAATAAATTAGCTTTCCATGTATTAGTAGCGGTCGTTCCAAATCCAAATTGATGAATTTTACGAATTATCTATGAACACACAAAAAAATTACCCAAATTTTAAAGCTAAAATTGATAAAATTCAGCGATTGCCTACCTTACCAAGTATTGCAAAACAATTGCTGGATTTACAGAAAGATCCCGACGCAACCGTTCACCAACTTGCAAATATAATTCAACTGGATCCAATTCTAACAAGCCAAATTTTAAAATATTCTAACTCAGCCTTTTTTAGTAGCGCCAAACCAATCAATTCTATTCTCAATGCTATTTCGTTAATTGGTTTTGTTAATTCTCTAAATTTTTCAATTGGCTTAACAACAGCCAAAAAATTCGCAATACCCCTTGATGGGCCAATCGGAATGCGGGCACACTGGACGCATGCATTATATAGCGCACACCTAATGCAAATTTTGGCCAGTAAAATGCCACAAGACAATCGGCCACAGTTGGGACTCATATATCTAGCTGGGCTACTACATAATTTTGGCCTTGTTTTGCTAGGCCACAGTTTTCCGGATGAATTTAACTCAATCAATCAAATATTAAAAAGTAATAAAAGTTCAGTGTTACAAATTGAAAAAAAATTATTGGGTATTTCTCATTGCGAAATTGGTGTTTGGCTTATGCGAAAATGGCGCTTACCAAAAGAAATAATGGTAAGTGTTTTTGAGCATCACAATGAACATTATCGGGGAGTTCATCACAGTTATGCCAATTTAACATTATTATCTGATCGACTTCTATCCAAGTTTGGAATAGGTGATGCTGAAGAGTTGGAATGTCCTGAAAAAATGCTTTTTGATCTTACGCTTAATTACGATATCGCGACTAACTGTACAGACATTCTGATGGAAAACAAAGATAAAATAGATTCAGTAGTGGAAAATATTTTAAATTAATCCTAATGTTGAATAAAAACTCTTTGGGAAAGGAGCATAAAAACAACAATATTGTTTTTAACAATTATTTCCGACACGTTAGGATTAAATCACTTTTTTAAGAATTTCACGGATATTACTGGGTTCAAATGGTTTATCACATATAGCCGATACTCCCACTTGTTCGACCATCGCTAATCGACTTTCATCAGATGTACTAGTTACCATTACGATAGGTACCGCAGATTGGCTGCTTTTTTCCCTGACGTATTGAATAAACTCTTTGCCATCCATTTCAGGCATATTATAGTCTGTTACGACTAAATCAAATCCAGCTTCATTCATCAAATTCACAGCTTGAACACCGTTCTCTGCTTCGGTGATTTTCAAGATCCCCATATTATTTAGTACTCGGGTAATATGACGCCGAGACATTTTACTGTCATCGACTAATAGTACATGCACTTCTTCTGGACTAAGGGAATTCAATTCAACAATTTTTGGATCAATTAAATCTAGTGTTGAGTGCAAGGCATGGTGTAATTGTTCAGGCTCAAATGGTTTGGGTAACAATGCAATTGCACCGGCTTGTCGTATTGGTTCAAGATATCGATAATTTGTTTCACTCGAAATGAGCATAAACGGCACATGTGCCAGTTCTGAATTTTCTCTCATGCGTATTAATAAATCAGCACCGGTCATATCCGGCAAATGCATAGAAGAGATAATCAGATCCGGCTCAGCATTATTCATAATCTCAAATGCTTTACTTCCACTTTCTGCTAAATCAATATTATCGATTCCAAAATTATTTAAGTAGCCAAATATGACGCGTCGTTGCATCGTTGACGGCTCAACTAGCAGTATAAGTAGGTCGCTTATCAATAATTCTGACATTAAATTTTCAGTCTATTTTCCATACTTTAAATAAATAACTATCCACGGCTACTAAGTCGGTTTTCAATGAGAAATCTTGACAGTTAATTGAAAATGCTCATATTTTAACAAATACCTCTACAAAAATGTATTTCTAAATCCAATCTAAAACTCTGTATTTAGGCTAGAAAAATCAGTTAAATTCAATTGGATGTGCAAGGATACCAATACTGGGATTACGGGATGGAATAGAGCTGTATAGCACAAGCTCTTAATCAGCTAGCACCAATCAATTCGCATTCAACTGATCTTACAAGGGTAATCTAAAAACTGCAGTTGACCGCTCCAAAAGAGTATAACTTATGGAAACTCAATTGATTTTCCTATGACAAGATAATCAAATTACTCTATCATTCCCTCCATCAATGGGTATTTGTGCGCCAGTTGTCTTGCTAAAGGATTTACCACAGACATTTGAAATTAGTTCAGCAACATCAATACTGGTTATTTCAGTTCTTAATAAATTTTTTGTTTTATATTGATTAACCGTCAAGCCATAATGCTTTGCCCTGGAAGTCAGAACCTCATCCGACCAAATTCCCGTATCAAAGACTGCATCAGGATTAATTATATTAACTCTAATTCCAGATTCACTCCATTCCAATGCTGATATTCTAGCCAGCTGGGTTAATGCTGCTTTAGAAGCCGAATATGCTGCTGCACCTGGACCTGGAGCTGCAACATTTTTAGATCCAATAATAACAACTCGGCCAAAGGTGGGAGACTGTGACAATAGTGGGTATATCGTTTTCATCAAATTTACATTGGCATCTAAATTAACACTCATAACGTGTCGCCATGTTTCCAAATTTAGATCTTTTATAAACTCACCACCGGGGAATAATCCTGCGTTCAATACAACAATATCTAGCCCGCCGAACTGTGCTACCGTTTTTTTAATTGAATCAATGATAGCAAGTTCGTCGCTCACATCACACTGTATCCCTACAAAGGCACTATTGTTTGGAAAATTTGATTCAATTTCAGCGTTGATATCCAATCCAACGACTGCCGCTCCCATTGATAAAAGTTTTTTTACAGTGGCGTTTCCGATACCAGAGTTTGCACCTGTCACCAGCGCAATCTCTCCAGAAAATTCAGGCGCTGCAGCAGATTTATTCAACTTTGCTTGTTCCAAATCCCAATACTCCATATCAAAGATATGTTTCGATGATAACGCTTTATAACCACCTAGTTTCTCCGCTCTGCTAATTACATCCATCGTGTGAGAATAAATATCATGAATAATTTTCGCATCTTTAACGCTTTTTCCCGCAGCGAAAACACCTAATGTTTTATCGATTACAACTCGAGGAGCAGTATCTAACATATTTTTCTTTTCACTTGCTAACGCAGCATTAGTTTGAAAATATTGTTTATAATTTTCTTGATATTCTTCAATATCCAGTCCATACAGTGGCAATTGTTTTGTGCGAATCACATGATCAGGTGTAGCAGGACCTTGTCTACAAATTTCTGATAGATTATCTTTTAATAGGAATTGCTTTGCTTTTTCTGTTTCGTCCTTAGTTACTATCAATGGATGGCCTACTGCATTGGATAACTTTCGTCTTAAACTCACTACGGCTTCACAATTAATTTCTGCGGTTTGAGCCTGATTTTCAGTTGAAAACCAATCCCATGCATTGTTATTTTTCAAATACTCTTCTGCTTCGTTGACTAGTGAAATCATATTTTCATATGATTCTTTAGCATTGTTGGCAAAGGAAAAAATACCATGATTTAGTAAAATCATACCTTCGGTATTTTCATTAACTTCACGAGAAAATTGCATTGCACATTGTTTAGCTAAATCAAACCCAGGCATTATATAGTCAATTATCACAACTCGATCGCCAAAGATTTCTAGTATCTTGTCTTTGCCATTTTGCGTATTTGTTATCGTTACAATTGCATTGGCATGCGTATGATCAACATATTTATAGGGTAAAATTGCATGCAGTATTGCCTCAACAGATGGTGTAGGCGCATTTGCATTCATCATGTTAGAGCGCAACTCGTTAACCATTTGTGGATCACTTAATTTTTCAAGCTTTGATAATTTAACTAAATGGTCTAATCGACAAGGCGAAAATCCCTCTCTATCAATGAATTCAAGATCCCATCCACTTCCTTTTACAAATAGTAATTCCTGCTCTTGATAGAAAATATTTTTTTGTTTTATTTTTACTGATGTATTCCCACCCCCATGTAAAACCAAATTCGGATCACGCCCAAGCAATCGTGAGGTGTAAACTCGCATCCCTAAGTCATCGTTATAAGATCTAGCTTCTTCGTCGTTCCACAAACTTTTCATTTTTCACAACCCTGTTAGTTAAACTTTTGCGAATTATAAGCAAATGGATATGCAAAAACGCATCGCCCAATGGATTTATCCGCGAAAGAATGTTTTGATATTTGAGAGTATTACTTAGAACAAAGCAAAGCAACTATTCCAAGACATGGATTTAGTTGCTTTGCTCATATAATGAATTGAATTAGAAATGAACCGAAAACTAGGTATTCTATTAGGGTAATGTGTCTGTAATTTCGCCCTTCTTTTTAAAGGTAACTATTTTTGCATTGCTTTTTTTAACGTCGGCGTTTCCAACTAATTCGCCTTTTTCGTTAAAGTAATCTGCTAACACTTGCATGGCTTCAAAGTTTTTTCCTACCGATTCCCACATCATATCGTAAATGCGTATGGCAGATTCCATCGGATTTTTGCATAACTTACGCTCCGCATCCACACGCCATTGCAATCGACGCATTTTATCTTTACTAAAGTCATCGTTTAGACCAGAAATAAACTTTTCGATTTCCTTCTTCCGTGCTTCTTCAAATGCCTCGGAATCATTTTTTGCCATGTTTGCCCAATAATCAAAATCAAACCCTGCTTGATTCCCCTCATACCCCTTCGATATATCTTTGATTTTACTAGTCATTTTCATCATCCAACGTTTTTGTGCTAAAGCACTTTAATTCTCTTCCACCACGTTGCGTGAGAAAATCCTTTTTCTTTTGTAAATTCAATTAGGTAGAAGGCGTTTGCTTATTTTTTTTAATATTTCTGTGTTTTAATAATATTTGACCAATATTAACACAATTTTATGCCACTATAACCAAGGGAATTGGTTTATTTTTAATCCAATAACTGGCTATTCAACTACCGCATACTAGCTTAATTTGTCATTTCAAATACCGCACTCGCAGCAGCACCTTTAGTTAGGTTATAGCCTTGCTCCGACAATGCCGCTTCTAATGCTGTTAAACACAACAATATGTTATTCAAATTGCTAGCATGCCCCATTAATCCAATTCTCCAAACCTTGCCTGCCAGATCACCTAATCCAGCACCAATCTCTAAATTGTGACGTTGTAATAAACTCTGCCTAACTTTTGCCTCATCAATTTTACTTGGAATCTTTACAGCATTAAGCTGAGGTAAACGATATTGCTCACTAACCAATAACTCCAACCCCATTGCCTCCAATCCCGCTTTTAATAATTGATGATTTGATGTATGTCGCTGCCAAGCGGTTTCCAGCCCCTCTTGTTTCAACATCAATAATGCTTCATGCAATCCATAGAGAGGATTTATTGGTGCAGTGTGATGATATGAGCGCTTAGCTTCACCACCCCAATATCCCATGACTAAATTTAAATCTAAGAACCAACTTTGTACTTTGCTTTTTCGGTTTTTGATTTTTTGAATCGCCTTTTCGCTGAAACTAATAGGAGATAAACCTGGAGTACAGGATAGGCATTTTTGGGAACCGGAATAAATCGCATCAATCCCCCAATCATCCACTTTTAATTGTGAACCGCCCAATGAGGTGACAGCATCCACGATTGTTAAACATTCATATTGTTTCGCTAATTCACAAAGTGCTTTTGCGTCAGACTGCACGCCAGTTGACGTTTCTGCATGGACAAAAGCCAAAACAGTGGCATCTGGATTGGCTTTCAATGCATCTTCAACTTTTTCTAAATCAATATGATCTCCCCACGCGTCGTGAACCATTACTGGAGTTGCGCCAACTCGCTCTACATTTTCCTTCATGCGTCCACCAAACGCGCCATTTTGACAAACAATTACTTTTTCACCAGCTTCTATTAAATTAACAAAACACGTTTCCATGCCCGCCGAGCCAGGTGCAGAAACAGGAATCGTCAATTCATTAGATGTTTGAAAAGCATACTGTAATAATGACTTTATTTCGTCCATCAAAACAACAAATTGTGGATCAAGATGTCCAATTGTGGGTTTAGCCATTGCTGCCAAAATTCTTGGATGCACATCAGATGGGCCCGGCCCCATTAGTGTTCGAATTGGTGGATTAAAAGAACTGTTCGCCATGAATTTCTCTCTTACGGATTTAAATTAATAAGTGAATGGAAATTAAACAATCAATGTCTAATGCTATACTTTTGGAACTATTAAAATTTACACGGATTTTATCAGTTAACTTTTCTTCTGGAAAATAATTTATACACATAGGCAAACTAATGAAATCAAGCACACTGAATAAAATTATTGCTATTTGTTTTTATCTGCTTTTTAACAGTGGTTATTCATTGTCTGTTTTAGCAAGCGCAGAATCAGATATTGATTTTATAGTAAATGCCAAGAAACCACCACCTGGTGTCGTATTTGAAATTGTTGAGGGAAGTGAAAGTGCCGTTGAAAAAGCACTTAAAAAAACCGAGGAATATATTCAAACATTACATACATCGCTACCCAATTTGAAAATTGCAATCGTGAGCCATGGTGTTGAAGAATTTGCGCTTTTAAAAGAAAATAAATCACGTTATGCAAAATCACATAACAAAGTTAAATCCCTCGTCGATAACAATATTCCATTTCACGTTTGTGGCACTCACGCGTCATGGTATGGGATTTCAAACAAAGATTTTCCTGACTATGTCGATGTCGCCGTGGCGGCTCCTGCTAAAATTAAAGAATATGTTTTAAAGGGTTACGCATTAATAAAAATTAAATTGACTTAATATAGTTATCCTTCGGCATATACACATAAACCAATTAGAATGAATTAAATACTTTCTTTTTAATTTTTTCAATAATTGAAAAATTCTGCGATTGAATTACATTCAAGTAACGAGGAAAGTCAATTCCATACTTTTCATTTAATTCAATTGCATACTGTTGGTTTTGAACTTCGTCATCCATATACCAATCAGATTTAAATCCAAACACAACAACATTGCTGTTTTGTCTACCCAATCGTAACTCTAAAATATTTCCAGTAAAAACCTTTTGTAAACGTTGAAACGAGGATGAATAGGAATCGGTTATTCTATTCCACAAATTAAAGCATATGACGCCCGTAGTGTTGAGCATATACCGACACTCTTGTAAAAAATTTTCTTTTGCATTGATATCAGCCGGACCATTGCAGTCAAAAGCATCAACTAAAATCAAATCATAATTATTACGGATATCTGAGTTTGCGCTTACATATTCCTCTGCATCAGCACATATGATATTTACATTATCTGAGAACTCATTTAAGAAAAAAAACTGATATGCAAGCTCAATAACGGACTCTCTTATTTCAACCACATCAATTTTTACATCAGGAAATGCGCGTAATAAAAAATGGATTAAACTACCACCTCCGAGGCCAACAAGAAGTATCTTTTCTGGCTTTTTAGAAAATATCAAACTCGTCATCATTGCCTGTGCGTAGGGAAGGACTAATACACTTGGATCAGGGACAAATAGACTGCTCTGTTTCTTGTCGTTTCCAAAATATAGCGAGCGCACCATATTTGTTTCGACAACACTCAATGCACCAAATTGATCTTGCGATTTATAAAGAGTTTTTTCCACAGGTTCAAACATAATAATCAAAAATGTGTGAAATATACTTCAATAATTATTCCGTTTGAGAAAATGCTTAGCCAATAAAAAAGCCTCTACATAGTAGAGGCTTTTTTATTTAAATATTCGGTAATTAGAGCTTAATCTGTTCCGGTAAGCTTTGAGTCTTCACACTCGTTTTTGCTTCTATAATCCTCAATTGCAGCTTTTATAGCATCTTCAGCAAGAACTGAACAATGAATCTTAACAGGAGGCAACGCTAATTCATCCGCAATATCGGTGTTTTTGATATCCTGAGCTTGCGCTAATGTCTTACCCTTAACCCACTCTGTTAGCAATGAACTAGACGCTATAGCAGAACCACATCCATAAGTTTTAAACTTTGCTTCTTCGATAATACCTTCATTACCAACTTTAATTTGAAGTCGCATCACGTCACCACAAGCGGGGGCTCCGACCATACCTGTACCAACTGACACATCATCTTTATCAAAGGAACCCACATTTCTTGGATTTTCGTAATGATCTAACACTTTGTCACTGTACGCCATGACAACATTCTCCTAAATTATATTCTTTATCAATCATTATATAATTGCTAGTAAAGTTTAATTTCTCAAGCTGCAACACAACCGGAAACAGCACCACCGCTTAACAGTTGCTTCTCAATTTTTTCTTTTATTTCAGGCTGCCCAACACATTCTGCTAATGTAATATTATCGAGAAATTCAAAAATTTTCTTACTTAAAATTGCCCACATAGCATATGGAATGTATTTTTCTTCTTCACTTCCCATGTGAATTGCTTTTTCATCAACCATTTTAATAATTTGTGCAACAGATATTGACTCCGGGGAAACCGCTAATCGATATCCACCACCAGGTCCCCGCATACCTCGCACTAGCCCATTTTTCCGCAAAACAGCAAATAATTGTTCTAAATAAGACAACGATATATTTTGTTTTTCAGCGATTTCAGCAATAGTCAACGGCTTAATATTATCATGAATTGCTAAATCCAGCATTGCTGAAACAGCATATCTACCTTTAGTTGGAATTTTCATAAAAAACCACCTTTTTCCCATCAAGTGCAAAGGGTTATACCCAAGCAAAATAATCAAGTATTATGTCATTTATATACTAGCGACATCTGAGTTGCAATAGTTAATTGACAATATTATTGAATTGCACATGGAGAATTTTAGCCATAGAATACATAAGCGATTGATTTTATAGATATTAACTGGTAACAAATAACATATTAATTTAATATGTTAAGCAAACAATTAATTACTTATATATCGCCCAATTTTGATTGGATTATGGATATTGAAGCAATAGCGGCTGTTTCTGTTCGCAACACCCGTGGCCCCAATCCCATCGCAACAAAACCATATGATTTTGCCAGCTGTAACTCGTTTTCAGAAAATCCACCCTCAGGGCCAATAAGTAATCGAAAGTCTAGTGATAAGAACTCGGCAGATAATAATCGGTCCTGTGAATCTGGGGTGAAGATAATTTTATTAGCGGTACTTTCTGAATGACTTTTCAGTGTGTCTAGTAATGAGTTTGGCTCGAAAATTTGCGGAATATGATTTCGACCTGATTGCTCACACGCTGAACTTACCACACCCCTCCAATGATTTAATTTTTTTTCTAACCTTGAAGATTGAAATTGAATTTGTGATCGCTCGGAATAAACAGGCCAGATTTGATTAACACCCAATTCAACTGCTTTTTGAATTGTAAAATCCATGCGATCACTTCTCGACACTCCCTGCAAAAGACTGATGTTCAAACCAGACTCACGATCAACACTTGAGCTGCTAATAATCTCTAGACGCGTTACTTTCTTGTCAATATTGGCAATTCTGCAAATATATTCTTTCCCATCACCATTAAACAATTGTACGCAATCATTTACGGATAATCGAAGAACACTTCGCATGTGACGAGCAGTATCACCAGGAACTTCAATCTCATTCCCAACAACTAATTCGTCAGAAACATAAAATCGAAGCGTTCGCAAAACTAGCTAACTTACTCTAAGGATTGAATCGTGGATATAAAACTGAATTCGAATTGGCAAATTTACCTTTATCGTTTCATCGCATTAAAAAATTCTTCATTAGTTTTAGTGTCTTTTAATCGATCAAGCAAAAACTCTATAGCTTGAATTTCTTCCATTGGATGTAACAATTTACGCAATATCCACATTTTTTGAAGCTCTTCTGGTGTTGTCAATAATTCTTCACGACGTGTACCGGATCGATTTAAGTTGATAGCAGGATAAATTCTTTTTTCAGCAATTTTTCGGTCCAAATGTAATTCCATATTACCGGTACCTTTGAACTCTTCATAAATGACTTCATCCATTCTTGATCCAGTTTCCACCAATGCTGTTGCTAAAATTGTTAAGCTACCACCCTCTTCAACATTTCTTGCGGCACCAAAAAATCGTTTAGGTCGCTGCAGTGCGTTGGCATCAACACCACCCGTCAGTACTTTTCCTGAGGAAGGAATCACAGTGTTATAGGCTCGAGCTAATCGAGTAATCGAATCTAAAAGAATAACAACATCTTTCTTATGCTCCACAAGCCGTTTGGCTTTTTCAATTACCATTTCAGCTACCTGAACATGACGAGATGCTGGCTCATCAAACGTACTGGAAACCACTTCACCCCGAACTGATCGCGCCATTTCAGTCACTTCTTCTGGGCGCTCATCAATCAACAATACGATTAAGATACATTCCGGATGATTGTAAGTAATCGATTGAGCAATGTTCATCAACATCATTGTTTTACCCGCTTTTGGCGGAGAAACCACTAATCCACGCTGCCCTTTTCCAGTCGGTGAAACTAAATCGATTATTCTCGCGGTCAAATCTTCAGTGCTACCATTTCCCACACCCATCTGTATTCGATCTGTGGCAAACAAAGGCGTAAGATTTTCAAATAAAACCTTATTTTTTGCATTTTCCGGTGCTTCAAAATTGATTTTGCTGACTTTTAGTAACGCAAAATATCGCTCACCATCTTTGGGTGGGCGAATTTTTCCAGCTACAGTATCTCCGGTACGCAAACCAAATCGTCTAATTTGACTGGGAGAAACATAAATATCATCTGGACCTGCCAAATAGGAACAGTCTGCAGAGCGTAAAAAACCAAATCCGTCTTGTAATATTTCTAATACCCCATTCCCGTAAATATCTTCGCCTTTTTTGGCGTGGGCTTTTAATATGCCAAACACCAGCTCTTGTTTTCTTGCTCTAGCGAAATTGTCAATTCCCATACTTTGGGCTAACTCCATAAGTTCGCCCGCAGGTTTCTGTTTTAGATCTGTTAAATTCATAACGATATATAAAATTTTTTGAGTTGATTAGTGAAATTTTTTAAATTGGCGAAACGCCTAATCTAAAAACTGTTATAAAGATTTTTGGTTGATTTTCCGGAGAGTACAAAGATAAATTGGTTTTTCTAGACCGCTACCGAATATAAAATCTGGCTGCGCATACCCTTGGGTTATTAATGATAGGGTAGTACGCAGAAAATTAATTTTCAACTTAAAGATTACTATCAATAAAAGCGGTTAGTTGGCTCTTAGATACCGCGCCAACCTTTGTTGCTTCAACATTACCGCCTTTGAACAACATTAAAGTTGGTATGCCACGAATTCCATATTTTGGAGGTGTCGCAGGATTCTCATCAATATTCAGTTTTGCGACTTTGATTTTCCCTTCGTACTCTGTTGCTATTTCATCCAAAATAGGAGCAATCATTTTACAAGGCCCGCACCATTCAGCCCAATAATCGACTAACACGGGACCTTCCCCGTTTAACACCTCATCTTCAAAAGTATCATCAGTCAAATAGACTATACGATCACTCACAGTATAATGCCTCCAAATTTATAATATCTTGCTGGGAAATTGCTTTATAATAAGAAACAACTGACCTGAATTGGTTTTGAACACCACCTGACCAGCCGACATATTTTCTCATGCTTTCAGAATTTAAACCATTTAAGTTATTAAGAGCACGTCGAAATAGACTAAGAATGTACATATATGTAACGGAAAACGCAAACCCTTACTTTAAAAAATTAGTCATTATGATTAACTACAGCCAAAATCGATCAGCTTTTCAAGTTTTCAATTAATCACAAAGGAAAAAAATTCATAATGCTTGAAAACAAGCGACATCTAACAACACACAAATTCACTGACTTTGCACTTCCAAATGATTTACTACTTGCCATAAAAGAATTGGGCTATGTTTACTGTACACCAATTCAAGCAAAATCTCTGCCTGTTATTTTGAGCAACACCAACATCATTGGTCAAGCAGAAACCGGAACAGGCAAAACTGCAACATTTTTAATCGCGACAATAAACCGACTTATTACCAACCAAATTAAAAGTAACAAGTTCCCAATTCGCGCATTGATCCTCGCCCCCACCCGAGAATTGGCAGTACAAATTCAACAAGAGGCACTGCAGCTCACAAAAAACACTGACATAGTCACAGGCGTTATTCACGGCGGATCAGGTTATGAAAAGCAAAAACAGTTAGTGAAAAAACGGTGTGATATTCTTGTCGCAACCGTGGGACGAGCAATTGATTTTTTAAAACAAGGCTTAATCAATTTCAGCAACATAGAAATATTAGTATTGGACGAAGCAGACCGAATGCTGGACATGGGATTTATTAAAGACGTTCGTTATTTGTTAAAAAAACTCCCGCCTGCAGACAAACGATTAAATTTACTTTTCTCTGCCACCATTAGCTTCCGGGTTACAGATTTTGCTTATGAATTAATGGATGATCCCACGTTAGTCAAAACTGAAAATAAATCAGATCAATACAATATAAAAGAATCTGCATATCATGTTGCCAATCAAGAAAAAATCCCTCTACTGATAAACCTAATTCGTAACGAAGAAAAATTACGTGCAATCGTGTTCTGTAATATGAAATCAACAGCAGATACTGTCTTCGCACATTTAACAGCAAACAAAATTAATGCAACATTACTTTCTGGCGATGTTCCGCAACAAAAAAGACAACGATTGGTAAATGAATTTGCAAATGGAAAATACCCTGTAATGGTAGCAACTGACGTTGCCGCAAGAGGGTTGCATATCAACCAAGTCACGCACGTAATTAATTTCGATCTGCCGCAAGATCCAGAAGATTATGTACACCGAATCGGAAGAACCGGTCGTATTGGTAAAAAAGGAAAAGCGATTAGTTTTGTTTGCGAGAGTTACGCATTTTATTTTCCAGACATAGAAGAGTTCATCTCCCGAAAAATTGACATCGAACCCATTTCTGAGGATATGCTAGCTCGAAATTTGATACCACCAATTAAAAAACCAAGACCAAAACCGCAGCACAACTATAAAAAACGAAATACCGCAAAGAAGCACCCTAAAAAAGCGAAACGCAAACCAAACTGAACGTACTCATTTACAATAGGAAGATAAAAACAAATAAATTAAAGCCTGTAACTCGCATTTCTCACAAGATCACGAGATTATCGCGCAGAGAATTGATCCCACAAAGGATTATCTGTCTGAGCGGAATACCGACCATCTCTCCGAAGGAAGAAAATTTCTTGTGGGACAAGGATCAAGTGAGGATTCATGACTCCCGTGAGAAATGCGGGTTAGCCTTTAGCTAATTTTTTTTCTTGCTCCTTGGCTAAACGATCCTGTATACGCTTATTTGCAACAAAACGCCTAAATATCATAACTTTATCGCCACCTCGCTGAGCTGAACAAAAATCACAAGTCAAGTGTGCCAGATAAAACTCCTTGGGCATCAAACCCTTCTCCATCATTTCAATTTGCATTTTGTGAATTGCCTTAGGTACTGTTCCAATCCCACCATGATGCAATTGAACCTGAACATTAAATGGACTTGTTAAATAATGCACTAGTCTTGAGGGGGAATCATTATCCTCTAACAATCGAATAATCCGCCCCCCCAACGTACTGGTTTTACTCAGCACCAAACCCGGCCATTTTTCTGTCAATTCTAAATGATCAACATTTGCTGCTTGCTTACACACATACATATCAAATGCCATTGGCATGTGAAACAGTGCTGCAATTTTCATTTCATGGACTGAATAACCACCCAAATCGATACATTGGCCATCCCACTCTTCTGGATAGCTTTTCGGGCATGGACACTCCTCAGTCTCAGTCATTTCTTTCGTACCTTTCTATACGTTAAAAACACGTTGGCAAAATAAATCCAAAAACCAATTCCCATTGCTGTTGCGACAACCGATATTACTCGACCATATATTTTATGAATCTCATCCATTTGTTCCAAATTATCAGACAGCATTAGGCTACCTTCCCAAAAACCAAAAATCAGCAGAGTAGAGTAAAAACCAATTAATCCAAGACTTGTCCACCAAAACGTGTGCTCAACCAAACGATAGGAGTACAATTTTTGCCCAGTAATGCGTGGAAACAAATAATACGTTGCCGCCATCAATAGGAGTACGACACCTCCAACAACATTAATATGAGCATGGGCCAATGGATCAATCATATGGCCTGGACCACCATAAGGACTACCAATTGAATCCAAATAAGCTCGAACTGGACGCATCACTTGCAAGACGCCATGTACGGTACCAACAAATAAAAAAGCAGAAGAAGCTACGATGAACTTGAGCAACCTGTTTTCTTCACTACGATAATCCATATATTTACCTAACTTTGTTTTATTTCACGGATAGATCCACGAAATTCGATTAATATCAATATATTACAAACCATCAAACATCGCTTACTGACTATTTATACTTAATAAGCGATTGTATTAAGCTCGAAAATTCCCCATTATATTGACAGAACTGGGCATATAGTTGCAAGAAAATCATAAAGCTCAAGAATTTGTGACGAAAACCATTTGAAAGACCTTGCCCAATCAACCACCCTAACCTATACTTGCGCGCTCGATTTTATGTGGTGCTCGATACGAGATCGTGTAGCGACATAAGGAAATTGACCAAATAAAGGAAAATAGAGTGAAACCAGAAATACATCCAAATTATGAAGCAATAAGTGTGACCTGCAGTTGCGGCAATACCTTTGCAACGCGCTCAACTTTGGGAAAAGACTTAAGTGTTGACGTTTGCTCTGATTGTCATCCTTTTTATACTGGAAAACAAAAAGTCTTAGACACTGCGGGTAGAGTGGATAAATTCCGCCAAAAATACGCCAGAAAATAAAATTTGGCTTTTAATTAAAATATACGCAGCTTAATCCTACAAAATAGCAATCGAACCTACCCAACTTACGGATAAGAAAATTTTTATACTTATTTGCAACAAGCTAGTTCCAATTGCTGCTTGTTGCTTTTTGATTGCTGTCTTATTCCTTGCCTTACCCCATCCATCAATTGCATCTAATTGCCAGGTAGAAAAGTCAGATAAAACAATTGTTATTACACAAGTCTACGATGGTGATTCGGTAAAATCCTCCACAGGCGAAAAAGTTCGATTAATTGGCGTCAATACAACAGAAATGAACTACAAAAAAGGCATGCCTCAAGCCTTTGCGAAAAAAGCAAAGCGGTTTCTGCAAACTAAAATACTCAATAAAAAAGTGTCACTTTCTTTAGGTAAAGAAAAATCGGATCGTTATGGAAGGACATTAGCTCACATTTTCACCCTTGCTGGTGAAAACGTTCAACAATCCCTATTAGCCAATGGATTAGCATTTCATGTCATAATCCCGCCAAACCTTAAGTATAAAAACTGTTATCAAGCTGCAGAAAAACTCGCAAAAAGTAAAAATGTTGGATTGTGGGCAAACAAAATTTCTCACCCAACACTGATTAATGAAAAGTACAATAGCGAAACCGGATTCCAATCCATTCAGGGAAAGGTGAAACAAATCATTCGAAACAAGTCTAATATTAAACTTAAATTAGCAGAGAATTTTTCGTTGAGAATTGATAAAAAAAATCTGCCATACTTCGATTCTATTCAAATTAATCAGTTGAGAAACAAACAAATTGTTGTGCGCGGATGGATAAGCTCTTTTAAAAACCAATTTCAGATGCGCGTAAGACATCCAGAAACAATTCAGATTCTCAAATAAAACATGAATAAACTAACAGGCACAGTCTCTGCTATTATTTTAAGGTTTAACTTAAAAAAATCGTGATTCAAATTATTTATCTTGGTTTAACTATCCATTATTTTTACTACTTTCCAAAAAGCTCGGAAATCAGTACAGAATATATCTGACCATCGTAAATCTAACACGACAATCTTTATTGGCATTTCTACTAACAGGAAAAAATCATGAGCAAGCAATTGAAAGAGCAAGCGCTAGAATATCATTCCCAGCCCACTGCTGGAAAAATTGCGATAGAAGTCACTAAATCCTGCAACACACAACATGATTTATCCCTAGCCTACACCCCCGGTGTCGCAGAACCAGTTCGTGAAATTGCAAAAGATGCGTCACTCGCTTACAAATATACTGCCAAAGGTAATCTTGTCGCCGTCATTACCGATGGAACTGCTGTCCTTGGACTGGGCAATGTAGGCGCACTAGCAGGAAAACCTGTCATGGAAGGCAAAGGAGTGTTATTTAAACGTTTTGCAGACATTGATGTATTTGATATTGAAGTAAACTGCGAAACTCAAACAGATTTCATAAACACTGTTATTAATATTTCACCAACATTTGGCGGAATAAATTTAGAAGATATTGCTGCTCCAGCTTGTTTTGAAATCGAAAAAACACTGATTGAAAAGCTGGACATACCCGTTTTCCATGATGATCAACACGGCACTGCCATCATTATATCTGCAGGGCTTTTAAATGCATTGCACATTCAAAATAAAGCAATTTCAGACGCTAAAATTGTCTGTATCGGTGCAGGATCTGCCGGCATCGCATCAATGAAGCTCATCATTGGCTTAGGTGCAAAAAAAGAAAATATTCGACTACTCGATCGCAACGGCGTGATCCACAAAGGTCGTACAGACTTAAATCATTACAAGCAAGAATTTGCCATTGATACAAGCGACAGAACATTAGTTGACGCAATGAAGGATGCAGATGTCGTCATCGGTGTTTCCGGACCAAACATTATTAACGAAGCTATGGTTAAAAGCATGGCTAAAAACCCCATCGTGTTTGCTCTATCTAATCCAGATCCAGAAATAACACCTCAATTGGCGCTGCAAGCCCGTGATGACCTCATTATGGCAACCGGAAGAAGCGATTATCCAAATCAAGTCAATAATGTCCTTGGTTTTCCGTTCATTTTCCGTGGTGCGTTAGATGTACAGGCAAAAAGAATCAACCAAGAAATGCAAATAGCTGCAGTTCATGCACTTTCTTCCTTAGCCCGTGAACCCGTTCCAAAAAGTGTTCTTGATGCATATGGTGTAAGCGAAATGCGTTTTGGAAAAGATTACATTATACCAAAACCACTTGATCCTAGACTAATCGATATTGTATCACCACATGTCGCAAAAGCTGCAGTTGACACAGGTGTTGCAACAAAACCTTATCCAGAAAATTATCCGAAAATATAATTTCAATTAGTGTATCAGCCCGCATTTCTCACAAAAATGCGGGCTAGGATAACATCGTTTGTAATTGACTTATCGAAATTCGTTTTTGCACTAATCCTGTCGCTGGATCTAACGGACTTTGACGAATATTTTGATTTTCAAAAACACTTAACTCAACGTCATTATTGCCTGCTATAAAACAAATTAAAGGGATAGATAATTTGGTTTTCTTATTTAACTTAATTGTTCTGTCTAAAAGGCGATAGGGTATATCTTTCGCCAAACAAAATTCAGTAACATCTTTCAGAGAATCAGTAAAAATATGAATCTCTAATGGGCTAAACTCAGTCGCTGTACCCAATGCAACAGAACCAACTAGGCGGGGATTAAACTGCTCAAAAAAAAGCATCGCATTTAACGCTTCTGAACGTTTACTCTTTAAGATATCAGCATGGGTATCATTGTGAAATAACAACAAATACTCTTTAATCTTAACTTCAATTTCTTGGTTTGACGGTAATTCACTATTATCTGGCAAATGAAGTACTTTTAACGCTTTTTGCTTCGCCAGCGCATAATCTTGCAAACCGCTATCAACAATTAATCGAGCCGCCTGAAAAGCAATTTGATCTCTCAGATTAGGGGAAACCATTACAATCGGATTTATATTTTTTTAAAATAACTGCTCAGGCATGTCAAACGATTCACCTTTGCTATCTGACTTATTCGACACTTTTGATTCCGCTGATTGAGCTGGCACATTTTGTTTCCTAAAACTTTCAAATATCGCATTGGGAAATCCCGCAGGCGCTAACAATCCTGTTTCCGGATCAATTTTAACAGTAACAATTCCTTCTGGCTGCATTAAAGGCTTTTCATCTGAAGATTTCAATGCTAAACGCATGTAATCAATCCACATGGGTAATGCTGCTCGAGCGCCAGATTCAAAATCCCCAAGCGGGTGAGGTTGATCAAAGCCAACCCATGCTGTCGTTGCTATTTCGCCATTAAAACCTGAAAACCACGCATCTCTTTGATCATTCGTGGTGCCAGTCTTGCCAGCAATATCACTACGCTTTAACACCCGAGCACGTCGCCCCGTTCCCCGCTTGATAATATCTTGCATGATTGTCGTCATGATATAGACATTCTCCGCTGAGACAATGCGTTTAGCTAAATTAACAATTGGCTGTGATTGCGAGCGACTTGCTGCATCACGTAAACCAACCATGGTCATCTGTCCGGTAGGATCATCGTCAATTTGCTCCGCAGCATCAGCTAATGTACATTTGGGACATACTGTTGGTGGATTTGCTTCATATATTAATTCGCCTTGCGGTCCCAAAATACGGCTAATAATATGAGGATCAACTAGATACCCTCCATTAGAAAATGCCGCATATCCACGCACAATTTCCAATGGCGTTAATGTCGCGCTACCCAATGCCAACGAAAGATCTTTTGGTAACGTATTGGTATCAAATCCAAATCGTTTTACGTAATTTATCGCATACTTGATACCAACTGAACGTAATATTCTGATGGATACTAAATTGCGAGACTTAACCAAAGCTTCTCGTAAACGTGTGGGGCCAAAAAATTTACCACTGTAATTTTCTGGACGCCAAGATTCTTCTAATCCTGGATCATTAAACACAACCGGCGCATCATTAATTAATGACGCTGCGGAATAGCCTTTTTCTAACGCCGATGAATAAACAAAAGCCTTAAAATTGGAACCAGGCTGTCGCTTTGCTTGCGTCACACGATTAAATTTGCTGTGGTAAAAATCAAACCCACCAACGATACTTTGAATACCTCCATTTAACGAATTGAGAGAAACCATTGCGCCTTCCACTTCAGGAATCTGCCCTAAACTCCAGCGACCTTTACCAGCATCGTAGGCACGGATAACGTCACCAGGAGACAAGATTTGATGTGCTGTTTTTGGTTTCGCACCGACAATGTTTCCATTGACATAGGGTGCAGCCCATTTCAAGCCTCGCCAACAAATGCGAATCACATTACCATCTTTTGAGAATGCATAGACTTCATCATCATTCACATCTATTACAACGGCTGATTGTAATAAAGGGTAATTATCATAAGCCTTTAAGGCTTTCTTCCAACTTTCAGGATCATCATATTCAAATACATCGAGATGATCTTCAGCACCGCGATAACCATGTCGTTCCTCATAGGCTAAAAGATTATACTGCACAGCTCTATTCGCTTTGGCCTGCAGCTTTGCATTAACCGTAGTGTGAACTTTATAACCTTCCGTATATGCATCGTTTCCGAAACGCTCAATCATTTCCTTACGAACCATTTCCGCAGCGTAAGGTGCATCAAGTTCAATCCGTTGAGAATGAATTTTCGCTGTGACGGGTTGATTAACAGCAACATCGTATTCAGCTTGAGAAATGTAACGTAAATCTAGCATGCGACGTAATACATAATCTCGACGCAACAATGCTCGCTTTGGATTAACAATTGGATTGTATCGCGATGGCGCTTTGGGTAAGCCCGCTATCATGGCTAATTGCGGCAAATTCAGTTTATTAATATCTTTGCCATAATAAACACTAGCAGCTGCGGCAACGCCGTAAGAACGATTACCTAAATAGATTTTATTTAAATAAAGTGAAAGAATTTCCTCTTTACTGAGTTCTTGCTCAATTTGTAAAGCGAGAAATATTTCGCTGAATTTTCGTAAAAACGTTTTTTCTCGCGTGAGGAAGAAGTTCCGCGCAACCTGCATTGTAATGGTACTGCCACCTTGCGCTTTTTTACCCGTGGTTGCCATTACCATTATCGCTCTTAAAATTCCGTGGTAATCTACCCCTGGATGCTCAAAAAAACGATCGTCTTCTGCACCTAAAACTGCGTGAACCAAATTTTCAGGCACTTCTGCATAGCGCAGAGGAATCCGACGTTTCTCACCAAACTCCCCCATTAATTTATTATCTTCAGAATACACTCTCAGCGGCACCTGAAAACGAACATCTTTCAAACTATGAGTCGACGGTAAATTTGGCGTTATATAAAGGAATAAACCCGCGATGACAATCGCTACAGCAAAAAAACCAAAAATCGTTGAATAAACTGAAAATTTAAACAATCGTTTAATTAAACTCGGTTTACCTTTTTCTTCAATTTCTTCTTGCTCATTCATGAATCAAAAATTTCTTCCATGGTTACAACAAATACAATTAAAATTCGGGTGGCGAACTGGGCGTCAATTAATCAATAACATTTGATTTCTCAGTTTAGCAATCGTAGTTCAGCAAAAATAGCGCCGCAATTTCACGATTATAGACAACATTTTAATTTTATAATTTTCTCATCGGCAAATAGTCGCCTTTTTATCTGTTGTTAAATGAATCTATTAAAAGTCATAAGTTAGAGATAATTAAACTAATTAATAATTCTGCCGAATACTGAAGAACAAATGCTTAGCGTATAATATCATGCTTTATATGATAAAGTTTTTTCACTAGAATTCGCTAAGCTGTGATGGACGCAAAAAAAGATTACGGCTGCTCATAAAATAAGGAATGTTTAGCGTGGGATTTGCTGATAGGTTTAAACGGAAAAAAACGACTCTATTAGGGCTGGATATCAGCTCATCTGCCGTAAAAGTTCTAGAGTTGAGTGAAAAGGACGGCCGTTTTCGTGTGGAAGGATACGCAGTTGAGCCCATTCCCCCCAATTCAGTTGTAGAAAAAACTATCACCGATATTGAATCAGTTGGCGAAACGATTCGCCGGGCAGTGCGCCGTTCCGGTACAACGCTAACAGGCGCGGCAGTTGCGGTTGCTGGCTCAGCTGTTATTACGAAAGAAATTTCAATGCCCGCTGCATTGGATGATGAAGAACTCGCAAGCCAAATTGAATTAGAAGCTGACCAATATATTCCATACCCACTTGAAGAAGTCGCTCTCGATTTTGAAGTCTTAGGATCAACTACAAACAGCCCAGATATGGTTGACGTCTTACTCGCTGCCTGTCGGAGTGAAAACGTTGACGCCAGGGTTGCGGCGGTCGAACTCGGTGGCTTGGAGGCAAAAATTGTCGATGTGGAAGCTTACGCATTGGAAAACGCAACAGTACTAATTTCATCCCAGTTACCCGAACATGGATTTGGTAAAACCGTTGCAATTGTTGACATTGGTGCCACAATGACAACGCTAAATGTTTTACAAGATCAACGAATTATATATACTCGCGAACAAGTTTTTGGTGGCAGACAGCTAACTGAAGAAATTCAACGTCGTTTCGCCCTATCATATGAAGAAGCGGGATTGGCAAAACGTCAAGGCGGACTACCTGATAACTATGTACCAGAAGTACTTGAACCTTTCAAAGAAGCAATGGCACAGCAAGTTAGTCGTTCATTACAATTTTTCTTTTCATCAAGTCAGCACAATGCCATTGATCACATTGTGCTAGCGGGAGGATGTGCTGCAATTCAAGGGGCGGACGAATTGATTTCAGAACGAGTTGGTATAACAACTTCCATAGCCAATCCGTTTTCTTCAATGACGCTATCGCCAAAAATAAATGCACAAGCGCTGAGTGATGACGCATCAGCACTGATGATTGCGTGTGGCCTAGCGTTAAGGAGCTTCGACTAAAATGGCCAGAATTAATTTATTACCCTGGCGCGAAGCAGCCAAGAAAAAACGTGAAAAGAATTTTTACATTGCGACTGGCGTTTCAGCAGCCCTTTCCTTGGTTGTCATATTAATCGTTCATATGGAAATGGAAGACAAGATTAAATTCCAAAAGCACCGCAATCAATATTTAACAGAGCAAATCAGTGTTTTAGACAATGAAATCAAAGAAATTAAAACACTCGAACTATCAAAAGCGCGTTTATTAAACAGAATGAAGGTAATCCAGCAACTTCAAAAAAGTCGTCCTGAAATCGTACACCTTTACGAAGAGCTTGTGTTGGCTACGCCAGAAGGCGCCCAATTGTTGAGCGTAACGCAAGAAGGCAGCAATATTAAAATAGAAGGTATCGCCGAATCCAATTCAAGGATCTCCAGTTTTATGCGAAACATGGATAAGTCACCTTGGTTAACAGATCCGGAATTGATAGTAATTAATGCCAAAACAAAAGAGCACCCTAATTTCAGTTGGTTTTCGTTAAAAGTTCGTAGGAGTCGACCAAATGAAAAATCTTAACGAAATCGACTTAGCGGATATTGATTTTTCCAATATCGGAAATTGGCCGCTCGCTGGAAAAATTTCAGCTATTGCTGGTTTGTGTGCAGCTTTGTTTGTAGGTGGATATATGCTGGATACCAGTGTTCAGCTAGATAACCTGGATACCGTTGCTGAAAAAGAAACCGAGTTACGTCAGCTGTACGAGTTAAAACAAGCGAAAGCGGCAAATCTCGCGCACTATAAAAAACAACTGGAAGACATTCAACGCACATTTGGCACACTATTAAGCCAATTGCCGAGTAAAACTGAAGTTGCTGACTTATTAACGGATATCACACAAACTGGCTTATCAAATGGATTAGAATTCGAATTTTTCAAACCCCAATCGGAAATCCCAAAAGAATTTTACGTTGAACTACCCATTCAACTTAAAGTTAAAGGCCAATACCATGAATTTGGTAAATTCATGAGTAGTGTTGCCAGTTTGCCGCGAATTGTCACAATTCACGACTTCACCATTACAAAAGCAAAAGAAAATACAAAAAAAGGCCGGCATAAAAAAGGTGAATTGATACTGGAAGCAGAAGCCAAAACCTATCGTTATCTCGACGAAAAAGAACTCGCTTCACTAAATAAAGTTAAAAAATGAATATTATGATGAATTTACTCAAAAAATATTCCCAACTGTCACATTGTTTGCTTTGTATTATCCTCAGCTTGAGCTTGATGAGTTGCGCAGAGCAAAATTTATCAGATTTGGAAGAATATATTGCTGAAACCAAAGCAAAATATATCGGCAAAGTTGAAGCGTTACCGGCGATCACACCATATGAAAGCTATCAATATGGCGTTTTAGAAAAACGGAACCCATTTAAACCCTCCGTATCGTTGGTTAAATCAATTGAGTTAAAACGAACCACAAACGGCATTCAACCAAGTGTCGCACGGAATAAAGAAGAATTAGAAAAATATGCACTGGAAACATTGTATATGGTAGGAATCATGAACAATGATGGACAACAATGGGCTCTAATAAAAGCACCAGACAACAGTATCTTCCGCGTAAGAGAAGGAAACTATATGGGCGAGAATCACGGGAAAATTATAAAGATTTCTGAATCGAAGATTGATTTAAAGGAAATCGTATCTGATGGACTGGGCGGTTGGATTGAACGCGCAAATGTAGTTGGACTGTCTGAATAATAGTAGAGTAGTTGTTAGGGAAAAATCATGCTCAAAGAACACGGATTTCACGCCACAAATCGTAAAAAGACGAATATAGCCTTTTATAGCAAGGTGCTCCTGCCTACATTACTGTTATTCATGACAACAATTGTTAATGCTACAACACTTAACGATGTCACATTTAGCTCAATGCCAGGAAATGAAGTACAAATAACATTTAGTTTTTCAGGTGAAGTAAAAGAGCCAAACAGTTTCACGGTAGATGAACCCGCACGCATTGCATTAGACTTTCCAGACACCAAAAACAAATTATCCTGGCGATCACGTCGTATCGGCATGGGAAATATCAAATCGATTGCTGCAATAGAAGCCGGCTCTAGAACCCGTATTGTTATCAATCTCGTTAAATCCGTACCCTACAGCACTCGAGCAAACGGCAATACTGTCACATTAACATTAGGATCCGGTGGTGCAGAAAAAGCACCCCCCGTGAGCAATGCCGATGGAAGCGCATTGACAGAACAAGCAGGAGAAGGCATTCAAGACATTGATTTTCGCCGCGGTGATTCTGGTGAAGGACGTGTCGTTGTCACATTTTCTGACTCAAATATCGTTGCCGACATTAGAGAAGAAGGCGGTAAAATCATAGTTGAGTATCAAGATGCTGAACTGCCTGAAAATCTACAACAAAGTTTGGATGTGACTGACTTTGCAACCCCAATAAAGTCTATCGACACTTTTGCTGAAGGTGATAATGTCAGAATGATTATTACCCCGGTGGGAGAGTATGAACATTTGGCCTTTCAATCGGACAACACATTAACCATAGATGTTAAGCCACTAACCGAAGAACAAAAAGAATCAATCAAGAAAACCCAATACACCGGTGAAAAGCTCTCACTCAATTTCCAAGATATTGAAGTTCGTGCAATTCTGCAATTATTAGCTGACTTTACTGGATTAAATGTGGTGGTGAGTGATTCCGTACAAGGTAATATTACTCTGCGACTTAAAAATACACCTTGGGATCAAGCGTTGGATATCATTTTAAAGACAAAGGGCTTGGCCATGCGACGTAATGGCAGTGTCATGTTGGTCGCACCCAGCGATGAAATTTCTTCACGTGAAAAACTCGAGTTAGAATCTTTAAAACAACTTGCCGAACTCGCCCCTTTACGCAGTGAACTAATCCAAGTAAATTATGCTAAAGCCAACGATTTAGCCAACCTTCTAAAATCAAAAGACAGTTCATTATTATCGGAACGTGGAAATATCAGCATAGACGAAAGAACGAATACATTATTAGTCCGAGATTCAGTAGACAGACTAACCGAAATTCGAAAGCTGATAACAAGCTTAGATATTCCCATCAGACAAGTTTTGATAGAAGCCAGAATCGTAATAGCAAATGATGGATTTAGTCGCGACTTAGGCACAAGATTGGGCGTAAGATCAAACAATGAAGCCGGTGACAATACGGTGGTAACAGCTGGAACCGCAGCGGGTCTATCAACCAATATTGGCATTTCACCTACTAGAGATTTTAACATCAACTTACCGGTTAGCAGTGCAAACAATAATCCTGCCAGTTTTGCGGTTGGTCTGTTAACAGACACAACGTTACTTGATTTAGAATTATCAGCATTACAAACTGAGGGCAAAGGTGAAGTGGTATCCAATCCTCGTGTCATCACGTCCAATCAAAAAGAAGCACTCATCGAACAAGGAACAGAAATTCCTTATTTGACGGCGACCTCAAGTGGCGCTGCGAGTGTTGAGTTCAAAAAAGCCGTTCTCAGCCTTCAAGTCACTCCTCAAATCACACCTGACGATCGGGTCATTCTCGACCTACGTGTCACAAAAGACAGTGTGGGGGAAATCTTTTTTAATGTCCCCAGCATTGATACAAAAGAAGTCCAAACTCAGGTATTAGTAGATAATGGTGAGACCGTTGTACTGGGTGGCGTATTTGAACAAGTTAAAACAAAACAAGTCTCAAAAGTCCCATTGCTAGGGGACATTCCGTTATTAGGCTGGTTGTTCCGTTCAACTGCTGAAGTTGACGAAAAGGATGAATTATTAATATTTGTCACGCCTAAGATCTTAAAAGATCGCCTCAAATTAGATTAATCAGAAAAAATACAGTAGTGATCATACTTAACGTTTCAAAATAATACTTTTTCCCTCAAGTTATTTTGAAGCGTTAGAATTTATTCTGATCTAATCCATCGCTTTTATTCAGTTCACAAAATTATCAACTATGATTATAATCGTCTGATATGAACTAAAAACAATGAAGTTATACTAGTTTGGAAGCTTTGTTCAGCCGATTACTTACAATACGCGCATGTTTTTAACAGCTTGATTAATTATATTTGGGAGATTTTTTTGACTAACCTCAAATATCCATCACGAATTTTCCTAGTTGGCCCAATGGGGGCTGGAAAAACCACTATTGGATCAAAATTAGCAAGCCACTTAGAAAAAGAATTCTTTGATACCGATAAGGAAATTGAAAACATAACCGGCGCAAACATACCGTTAATTTTCGAACTTGAAGGTGAAGACGGATTCCGTAAACGTGAAACGCAAGTGCTTTCTCAACTAGCAACCAAAGACAATATACTGCTTGCAACTGGCGGCGGAATCGTTTTGCGAAAAGAAAATCGCGAAAAGCTGAAGGAACATGGCTGTGTTATTTATTTACACGCAACACTGGATCACTTACTAGAGCGCACCGCAAAGGACCGTAACCGTCCCTTATTACAAACAGAAAATCCTAGAAAAACCTTATCCGATATAATTCAACAACGGGAACCCTTGTACCGCGAAGTCGCTGATGTCATTGTGGAAACTAACGATAAGCAAATATATGAAATCTTACAGGAATTGAGTAAACGTCTATTGGCATATCAAAATTCACAAAAAACGCATTAAATCCGACAAATTTTCAATTTACAAAATCTGACCCCACCATCCTGCAATTCAAAAATAATTGTAACTAATCAGCATATTTTGCTAAGCATTATCTCTAACTAGTTGTTTGGCGCTGTACTGGTGTAGCACTAAACGTGGGTGTTCTAAAATAGGCTAACCGTTGAAAATTGACATATTATATATGACTACAATTTATTCTTCTTAGAGTAGATCAAATTCGCAGATAACAAAACTAATATACTTTTTTATCAGCAGTGAAAAATGCTTGAATTTACTGCTCCATTTCTGTCATTTCCGACAGTTACATGTTAAATTCTGCACATATTTTCAGGAAAAACCAAAATTTTATGAAAACCGTTACTGTTGATTTAGGTGATAGAAGTTACCCAATTTACATTGGCAGAAATATCTTGAGCCAACAAAACTTGATCTCCCAACACATTCATGGCAAGCAAATCGTCATTGTGACAAATGAAACAGTCGCGCCATTGTATTTAGCAAAAACCAAAGCGATGCTAAATACGGGCGATTTACACACTGTCATTTTACCCGATGGCGAAGAATTTAAAAATTTAACCATCCTCAATCAAATTTTTGACACCTTGCTTGAAAACAATTGCGACCGACAATCCACTTTAATCGCATTAGGTGGTGGTGTTATAGGAGATATGACAGGATTTGCGGCAGCTTGTTATCAACGGGGTGTAAATTTCATCCAAATCCCAACCACACTTTTAGCGCAGGTTGACTCATCTGTTGGTGGTAAAACCGGTGTTAATCATGCGTTGGGAAAAAATATGATCGGTGCATTTTATCAACCCCAATGTGTCATTGCGGACACAAATACCTTAAACACACTAGAAGACAAAGAGCTCAGTGCTGGAATCGCGGAAATTATAAAATATGGCCTACTGGGGAATGAAAAATTTTTTCACTGGCTAGAACAAAACATGAGTCAACTATTAGCCCGAGATCCAGATTGTTTGGCATATGCAATTGAGCGCTCCTGTATGGACAAAGCAGAAATTGTTAAAAAAGATGAAAAGGAAGGTGGTATTCGCGCTTTACTAAATCTAGGACATACCTTTGGACATGCCATTGAAGCGGCAATGGGATATGGTCAATGGCTTCATGGAGAAGCCGTTGCCACCGGCATGGTCATGGCAGCATCATTATCAGAAAAACTCCATTGGATTAATGCTGAAAAATATCAAAAAATAGAAAAACTAATTAAACAAGCCAAGCTTCCAATCCACGCTCCTGACACTATGACGACTCAACAATTTATTGAATTAATGCAACGAGATAAAAAAAATCAGGGTGGCAATATTCGGCTGGTATTACTGAAAGACATCGGCAATGCGGTTATCAGCGATGACTACGAAGCTACGTTATTACTAGAAACAATTGAACAGGCAATTTCTCATAATGCCAGAAAAAGCAGTAAAGAGTGAATTTACAGCGCACAATTTTGTTTTCTTGTTACGAGCAAAAAATCTTAGCTTTTCCTGCAAGCACGGTAGTTAAGAGCGTGAGAAAAGATTCGGTAGCTTGACCGATTCCGAAAATAAACGCCTCATGACACCATAAATTGTTAGACAAATTAATGAGTATTTGTGCATGTTAATAATTGCACGTAAGGAAAAAACAAATGCAACAGCTTGACTCCTATGCCGCGCACCCTGAACAGTCACTAGGTCGAAAAACCCATGAATCACCGCCAAATAATCGCAGTGAATATCAACGAGACAGAGATAGAATCGTACACAGTACTGCCTTTAGAAGACTGGAATATAAAACACAGGTATTTGTAAACCACGAAGGGGATTTATTTCGAACCAGACTAACTCACTCCATCGAAGTTGCGCAAATTGGGCGAGCGATGGCGCGTTCTTTAGGATTAAATGAAGATCTTGTTGAAGCAATCGCATTGGCACATGACTTAGGACACACACCATTTGGCCATGCTGGCCAAGATGTACTAAACCACTGCATGAAAAATTATGGTGGATTTGAGCATAATCTACAATCTTTGAGAGTGGTAGATATATTAGAAGAAAAATACGCAGAATTTGAAGGCTTGAATCTAACCTTTGAAACACGTGAAGGCATATTAAAACATTGCTCCATTGTCAACGCGAAACGATTAGGTGAAGTGGGAGAACGATTTCTCTCAAAACAACAACCCGGGCTGGAAGCACAACTTTCAAATCTTGCAGATGAAATTGCTTACAATAATCACGACCTTGATGACGGGTTGCGGGCAGGACTAATCAATTTGAATCAATTAAAAAATGTTAGCCTTTTCCAAGAACAGCTATACAAAGTGAATGAAGAATATCCAAATCTAGCAGAGCGTAGAACGATCCACGAGGTCATCCGAAGAATGATCAATCGACTTGTAAGCGATTTAATCGATCAATCTCGCCTGAACATACAACGCGCTAATATTAAACATATTGATGATGCCCGAGCACATGGAACAACATTAATAGGATTTAGTGAACAAATGATTGAGCTTCATTTGGAATTAAAACAGTTCTTACGTAAAAATTTATACACTCATTTTCGTGTTTATCGCATGACAAATAAGGCAAAACTCATCATAAAAAATTTATTTAATGCCTTCATGGAAGATACTAAACTATTACCAGAAGAACACAGTAGAAAAGCGAGCATCATGGAAAGCCAAGACGGTAGTGATGGTCGAGCGCGAGCCGTTGCAGATTATATTGCCGGCATGACAGATCGATATGCGATCACTGAATACAAGCGCTTATTCGATCCAACGCAGTTAACCTGAACAGGTGAGCGCAGTATAAATTTAGTTTTATCTTAATAAGGTGTAAAACTGAGTTTAGCACCTTGGATTAATCCATAAATTTTACAAATTTGACCTGTTAAACCCAGGCTCATTGGCAGGTGATAAAGCGAGACAAAAATGCGAATCTATATGCAGTCAAATACAGATACACATAGTCAACCGCGTTTTTATCATATACATTTAAGCCCAGATCTGCTTGGTGGTTGGTTACTGACAAAAGAATGGGGCTCCCAAGGCTCATCAGGGCGCATTCAAAAAATTCATTTTGACAATATTGAAGAGGCTGAACTTGAAATAGAAAATACCCGAGACGCACAAATTAAACGTGGCTATCAAGTTGTATTCATTCAAGGACAAAATTAGTAAATATGAACACCTTTGCACAAACACTGAACCAGAACCTTAAACCAATTTATGTTGACAAGTTTCAGCTAACTATCCACCCATTTTCCAACTTATTTAGTCACGAAATTTTTTTCGAAAATGAGAGCAGAAAAGAAATTTTAAAAAAAATTTCCCATTTACTGGAATTCACTAAACTCGTTTTATTTATTCAAGGCGCTCCAGGTTTAGGCAAAACATCTCTACTTAAGCATCGCATCAACGCACCGAAAAAAAATTGGCGGGTGTGCTATATCAATGCTAACCAGGTAAAGGACTATGATGATTTTATCGAAAAAATTTTCCAAGATTTCAAACTACCAATACAAGAAAATCAATCAGACTCACTGCAGCAACTCATATCAGATATAAAATTAAACGGTGATCTTGCCATACTGGTCATTGACGACATAGAAGAATTAAACAAATCAATCATTCCAACGCTTTCCTCCCTAATCAATCACACTGTAGAAAGTGAACCACTAATACGATTAGTCGCATCAGGGCAAGACTTACCATTAGCCCTAACCGAAATTATTCCAAAGGAAGAAGACGCACACGCGCTAAAATATTTACCGCTTCCACCTCTTACGGAAAAGGAAACCCGTGAATATATCGGGTATCGGCTACATAAGGCGGGTTACAAATTTACAGAGCCATTTAACAAACAAAAAGTGAATAAAATCTACCTTGATTCAAAAGGATTTCCCGATCAAATCAATGTACTTGCCGACCATCTATTTACACAATATGCGCAGAATTATGAAAAACAAAAACCAATCCTAAATTTAAATCAGAGTACAAACAAGACACTTATATTAACAGCGATTGGATTATCCATATTAATATTGATTATTCTCATTTATTCGATGGCCACCAAAGAAGAAAAACTTGAAGACATACCACTAAAAAACGACATGCAAGACCTGATAATTCCACCTAAAATCATCAAACCATCACCAACAATAAAACAGGAAACCACACAAAAAAAGCCAACTAATACACCTCCAGCACAGGAGGCAAGCACTGATTCATCTAAATCAGATAAAACCAATATGGCAACACCGATAAAAAAGGAAACCGTTGCTATAAATGCTACAAATAAGAATATAACCACTAAAACCGACAAACAAAGTGCTGAAAAAAAACCAGCGCTAACTAACCCTTCCTTGGATAATTATCGCAAATGGATAATGGCACAAAATCCAAAACATTACACAATGCAGTTGATAAGTGGCTCAAAGCTCAGCTCCGCCGAATCCTTTATTCAGCGTCACAACATCAAGAAAGATGCTTCTGTTTTTATGTCAAAAAGAAAAGGAAAAATCTGGTTCGCCGTCATTTACAAATCATTCAACAGTAAAAGTAACGCAAACCAAGCGAAAGAAGCACTACCAAGTGCATTAAAAAAGTTAAAACCTTGGATTAGACAATTTTCAGGAATTCAAAAATCAATTTCCGAAACTAATTAGACGAAGAGAAATTTTACGGCAACTAGATTTTAGCGCTGCTAGCCTGCTAACCCAGATATGTGTTTATTCTCATTCAATGATCGTGAGATTCGAGTTTCAGCATGCTTGTAATTAGGATAACGTCGTATCAAACTCGCTAATTCATATTCTGCTTTAACGAATCCTTGATCCGCAGACTTTTGCAACCACTTAATTGCCAAATTAATATTTTGTGGTGTGCCCTCACCTTTCGCAAACATAAGCCCAATGTTATATCTTGTCTCAGCTAACACTAAAACATCATCACTTTCAGAGGCTTCAATTTCCTTGGAAATAACACTTGCAGACGATTTAACGAATGATGATTCTGAATCTCCTAAGCTCGCCGTAGACGCTATTGCAGATTGCGGCTTATCTTGCTGCTTCTTACCAACATGTAAACTTTCTTTAGACGATGACTTAGGCAATTTAACATTATCTATCTGACTAGGCTGCGCTTTAATTTTGTTAATTGATTGTGCAGCCATTAATGGATTACCACTCAAACCATCTTTTGTGATCCCATTCAGCGCGTCTTTTTCCAAATTAAAGCGCGAAAATACTTGACTATGAATTCTATCAGGCCCTTTCACAACGGGTGCTTTAGAATCGACTTGATGTGAAGCTTCTAGTGCCTTTTGTGACACAGACTTTTCATCATCTTTAACCAACAAGTTGGATTTACGCGTTTCGATTTGAACATCATTTACTGAGTCAAAATAAACCGGTGGCGCTTTTTTATTTGATGTTAGATCTTCCGATTCAATATCACGCTCATCAACATTGTTAGGCTTTATTGCTGATCCTGAAATAGCCAAATTGATATTAACATTATGCTCTTGAGAATTTACCCACAAATTTCTCAACAAGGTTAAGTCCTCAGTTTCCACTCTCAACTCTGGAACGGTAATTGGTTTTCCCATCTTAAATTTTGGAAAATGAATTCCATTATTACGATTTGATGCAACATGGCGGTAATGCATCACAATACCAACAGTTGCAAGCAAACAAAAAACACCCAGAAAATATAACCACAATTCAATACTTTTAGAATTTCCATTATTGATGGACAATATTTCAAACTCATTAGCAGCATCATTATTTTCAATATCGGTAGTTTTTGAATTTAATTCTGATTTCTCATCAAGCATTTTAATGCTCTTAACTTGCTGAGTTGATTCTAAAGAAATATTCGAATTTACATTATTATTAAAATGTCTGTCTTCGGATTGTGGCGTCAGCTTCACCGTGTTTTGATTATGAAGGGAGTTTTTTTCATCTACTCTTGCTTTTTTGACAATAACGCGATCCAGTGACTGAGTTAAGGTGCGTAACATTATACTCGCATTTGCATGCTCCAATGTTCTGAGCCCCCTTACAACACGTGCTACACTATTTTCACTGATTGCATCATTGTCTAATAATAAATCTTTAATGGCTTGCGCAATCACATTTTCATGTTTTGCTGATTCAAGAATCCATTTCCGACCGGACAAGACATCACGATCGATCCCTGCACCACTATAGAACATGAATCCGATACGCAATTTCGCCTCAGCATGCCCTTGATGCGCAGCTTCTCGATACCATTGAAATGCACGATTCTCATCAATGCTAGCACCCAATCCAGTCTCATATATGTATCCAAGATTATATTGAGACTCGACATCGCCATCCCATGCACTTTCTAGGTACCAATCTAGTACCACAGAATCCCCTGCTCCTTGAAGTTGTGCCAAACGCTGACGGACATCTTTAACATCTGCTCTTGCAGCAATAACGTAGTAATTTAATGCGATACTTTCATCAACGTCTACTCCATCACCTCGTTCATACATTTTACCCAAGTAATAATATGCTAACGGATTATTCTGCTGAGCCAGTTTTAGAAATTTAGACTGCGCGAACTTAAACTCGCCATAGTGGTAATTTTTAATGGCATCGTCAATTAGTTTGGCTTGAACCGTTGGTATAAAAATCAGGAGAGAAATAACAAGGATAAATTTTCGAAACAGGTAAAACATAGGCATTAAACCCCAAAAGATAACTTGTTTGAATTGTTTGTTTTACTACAAGAAAATGATACCGTTTTTTTTGCGTTATTGCATTTTGTTTTTTTACAAAATGCTGAAAACAAAATCAATTTATTGAAAATTCTCACTCACAACACAATTGTTTAAAACATTGGATTCGAATAATCATTTTAGGAAAAAATATTCTTCCCATGATTGAGCATAATTCTCAATAATTCTTGTAATTTATGCCTACAAAGAAATCTTATGTTAGTTAACGAAAAAATCTACGGGATACGTGCAATACATATAGCACCCTATAGGCTCGCCAAATTGAATTAAAAAGATTGATTTTTTATTGCAATATAGTTTGGCTTATGGTGCCACTTACGGCAAACTACCCTTCGCTATTACCTAGCTGGCTTTATTATAATCCTTGTCTTAAATAATGAATTAATAAATACCCCACGCAGACGATACATTAAAACAAGAGTGACATAACTTTGTGTTATGGATCTGGGTATTTTAAGTGCATCTTTTTTTGTTCATGGCACGGCACGACGATCCAGCATGGGAGCCCCATACAAAGAGAAGTAACACAGTCATGAAAAAAAGGGTGTGCTAAAAATACCCAAATCCACAACGCGACGGGTATATAATACCAACGGAATGCTTATGACGCCGATTGAATCTTACCAACAAGATATCGCATTAAAAAAATTTACAATCGATCACGCACAGGAAGTTGCTGTTAATAAAACACAACAGCTATTCGATAAATTGGTCAGCATTCCTACGGCAAACACAAAAAAAACAAGCAGTATTTTCGATATCTTCAAATCGAAGAAAGTTGAAACCATTAAAGGCTTATATTTTTGGGGCGGCGTCGGTCGCGGCAAAAGCTACATAATAGATCAATTTTATGATTGCTTACCCTTCAACGAGAAAAGAAGAATTCATTACAATCATTTTATGCAAAACATCCATAGCCGATTACAAATCCTACCCAAGGCGCCAAATCCATTAATTATCGTAGCAAATGAAGTGGCAGAAAAGTATCGAGTTTTGTGTATCGATGAGTTTCATGTTGATGATATTACAGACGCCATGATAATGGGCGGTTTTTTATCTGCTTTATTTGCGAAAAACGTCACACTAGTCACAACCTCAAATATCGAACCCGACAAGCTCTATTTAAACGGCTTACAAAGAGACAGATTTTTACCTGCCATCGAGCTGATCAAAGAAAACACGGTAGTCTTAAATTTAGACAACGGTGTTGATTATCGGCTAGCAATGCTAGAAAAAAATGGCGTTTTTCATCTCATAGAAAACTCAGACAATGGGATCAAAAATGGCGATATATTATTGGAAGATAATCTAAGCAAATTAGCAAATACAAACATTAACACAAACCAGACAATAAGAATTAAAGGACGTGAAATCAAATTACGAGCGAGATCTGACAACCAGGTTTGGTTTGATTTTTATGAAATATGTCAAACACCGAGATCGTCAGCAGACTATTTGGAAATCGCGCGAGATTTTGAAACCGTCATCATTTCCTCCATTCCAATAATGGATGATAGTAAAAATGACGTTGTACAACGTTTTATTCAGCTAATAGACGCACTGTATGACCACAAGGTCAAATTCCTCGCAACTGCCTTTGCCAATCCCGGTCAGCTATACACGGGCAAACGACTGGCATTTGAATTTAAACGAACACAAAGTCGCCTATATGAAATGAAAAGCGAAAAATATCTTTCTCAAGCACACATTCCAAATTAAGTCAGCTTATTTATAGGTAAATAACGCTAAATCGCAAATAACTTAAGCAACTCTTTGAAATTGGTTTTTTTTTTGCTAATGTTTAGCACATAAACAACATCAACCTAAAAATATCAGTACCAGAGGAGTTCAGCAGTGGATACTCTGCAATAACTGATTCATCTAGGTTCAACTAACGACTATAAAAAACGGAGAAATTCATGGCAGAAACTGTGGATGAATTGACCATTGAATACACTGAAGATGGTCAAGTCACTGTAAAAGAACTCGATAAACAAGTCTTAACCAAAGGCGCATGGGCCACCATTATTTATCGTTATCAAGATTGGGATCGGAGAAAAGAAGAATACGGCGCGGATAAATATAGCATTCGTCGTTACCAAAAACGCAATGGAGAGTATTCTCAAAAATCCAAATTTAATATCTCCAGTCGAGATCAAGCAACAAAAATCATTGCGGCTTTAGAAAACTGGATCAAGGAAGAAGACGACGCTTAATCCGTATTACGCCCCACATATATGAAACCGGATTTGCAGTTCATATATCAAAAAGATCCTCTGTAGAATTCAGAATAAACAGAGGATCTGCATTGAATTCATATCACCACGAAAGCAATCAAAAAAGGATGATATTGTTTCGTTCATACAAAATTTCGAAGCGCATTCCTTTCTTCATCATTTGTGTCACAATCTCCCTGTTATGCGCCTGTAGTAACAACCGTATTGTTCAACCATTAAATAAAAATCAATGGCAAGCATCTGCAAGCATTGGTGGTCCAATGGTAAGCCAATCAGATAAGTATAATCCCGTACCACTCACCTCAATCAGTGCTGCGTACGGCTATACCCGATCCACAACTTTATACACCGGATATCATCCAACAACAGCGTACTACGGGATTGATCATTTGGATTTAGGATATGCACAAGAATTAATTCGACCAAGACTACGAACACCTGGATTAAGTTATGCCCTTACATTAAATACATTTAGACACCGATCGGAAGGCGATTTCAAATTCTACCCACAATTGGACGTAAACATATATTGGTTACTTGCTTTCAGAAAAGACTATACCTACATTGGCATAAGCAATTGGGTTGAGCTTGCGAGAAAAAAAGCACATGATGAACCTGTTTCAACACATTGGATCCCCGCCATGCATGCAGGATATACATTGCAAGCAAATCGCTGGAGCTACAATTTAGAGTTAAAATATTTAGCACCATTGACAAACAACCAGGATTTATTGGTCAATTATTACAGCCCCACAAATAAAGGCGCATTATCACTTTATTTTTCCATAAGCCGAAAGTTCAAATGAATCATCGGCTTCTGATAATCATCACAATCATTTGCTGCAGCATATCTTGCGCGCCTTTTGAAGATGAGAAATTTTTTGAGCCTGTCAAAACCAATACATATCAATATGAACAATACACAGGACCACATTTTTTTGATTTAGGTGAAGACGATAGAATTCCCATAGACAAACGAACTGAGATTACGTTGGAATCCGATAACGGTATTTCACTCGTGGATGTGAATGCCGTATTTGTTGGCAATGTCGATGACATTCCCACAACTCACATTATTTTGTATTGTCATGATAAAAATCACAATATTGATTTTTATTGGGAACGCATTCAACTACTCGCTAAACTCGGGCTGGATGCGTATGGAATTTTAATCATAGATTACCGCGGCTACGGTAAGTCTAATGGTAGCACAGATGAATTCTCACTGATCGCTGATGTTGATGCTGGCATTCGTTGGTTACAAGAAAAAGGCTTAACCGAGGACAGATTAACATTGTATGGTTATGGACTTGGCGCTGCACCTGCAATTAGCCTTACGACTCAACCTCGCTCACTATCGCCAAGCAGAATTATATTAGAGTCACCCTTTGCGTCAATGGAATCATTAATTCAATCCAGTACGAATCTAGCGATTCCAGGCAATTATCTTTCAGACTTGAAGTTTGACAACGCAACCAAAATAAAAAATATGATTCAGCCACTATTGTGGATTCATGGCGATAAAAATGAAACATACCCATTGGATAGCCAAGGGGAAGTTGTTTTTAAACATCATCCTGGCATTGAGAACGAGAAAAAATTTGCACTACGAATTGCAAATGCCAATCACTATGACACACCTCTGCAATTCCCACTGGGACTCGATGGCTACGTATTAGAAATTGCAACCTTTCTATCCAAAACCCAAAATTAAAAAAAGGCCTACTAGCATCAGTAGGCCTTTTCAGATAAAAATATATTCCTACAACTTATCAGAATTGCTTGATAAATAACTCGCCACACCGTCAGGAGATGCTTGCATACCTGCGTCGCCATTTTGCCAACCAGCAGGGCAAACTTCGCCATTTTCTTCATGGAATTGAAGCGCATCAACCATACGAATCATTTCGTCAACATTTCTACCTAACGGCAAATCATTAACAACTTGATGACGTACAACACCCGCGCGGTCAATTAAAAATGACCCACGATACGCCATACCACCTTCAGATTCGACATCATAATCTTTACAAATTTGATGTGTCATATCCGCTACCAAAGTATAACCCACTGGGCCAATACCACCTTCGTTTATCGGTGTATTACGCCAAGCATTGTGGGTGAAATGGGAATCAATTGAAACACCAACGACTTCAACATTGCGTTTTTTAAACTCTTCCAAACGGTGATCAAACGCAATCAACTCTGATGGACAAACAAATGTAAAATCGAGTGGGTAGAAAAATACAACTGCGTATTTTCCCTTTGTCGAAGCGGAAAAATGGTATTCATCCACTATACTGCCATCGCCCAAAACTGCAGCAGTTGTAAAATCTGGTGCTTGCTTACCTACGAGTACACTCACGGCATGCTCTCCTTAAAATAGAAAAAATTAAACCTTAACCCCACCGCAAATCACAGTGTTTTGCATTTCGTTATTGAATGATAATAATGAATTGGAATTAATCTAAACCGCGTATCCTACGCTTCTTCAATTGGGGAATCAACGCCTAATAAACCATCTATTTTTTGCTATATTTGAGCGCATATCACCCAGCTTTATTTTATTGGGGTCAGACTCGATTAATCAATAAATCGAGTCTGACCCCAATAAAAAATGGTGAATTATTTTTTGGAAATTACTTTAGAATGAAAATAAAAGTCCGATAACTAGAAAAATATTACGATATCTATATTTTAACTGATGGAAAAAATCGCTCCGACAACACATGAGTGACACTCTCAAACCCTTTGTTAGCATCTTGCTATCTTCTATCATTCTCTTGAGTGGTATATTTTATTCTGCCACGCTGAGCCAATTTTTCTTGGGCAATGAACAAACACTGCAATTTATACCGATTTTGTTGCTGAGCTTAACCTTTGTTCTTTGTTATAGTTTTAAGCGTTATGAATTGAGTTATTTCTTGTTAGTCTGTTTAATTTATTATTCCATATATCAATATTATCTACCTTCCCCTATTTCATTCTCTGAATTTCAATCGAGCACATTGCTATTACTATGCACTGCATTTATCCCATTTAATTTTATTTTCTTTCGCATGGTGAATAGTTTTTTCGGATCGAAATTATTGCTGCTTAGTGTAATTTTACTGTTATGTGAAGTTTCATTTACGTTTATTACGTTACATTATCAATATGCCACTGTGTTAAACGTATTACGCGCTGAGTTTCTACCTCCTTTTATCATTACAGTAGAACCCGTGACTCACTTGGTTAGCATACTACTATTCATTTCTTTACTGATACAAACTATTTTCGTTATTAGCAAACGAGAAAACTTGGAATCCAGCATTTTATTGTTAATGTGCGGCATATATTACCCACTGTTTAATATTCAAGATTCAAGCTTACTCTGCATTTCATTTAGCCTGGGCGGCATTATTGTTTGCATTGGATTGATTATTGATTCGTTTAATATGGCGTTCATCGATCCATTAACCAAACTACCTGGTCGACGCTACTTAGAACAAGAGTTGAAACAATTAGGCAATCGCTACGCCATTGCCATGTTAGACATTGATCATTTTAAAAAAATAAATGATAACTATGGCCACGACGTTGGCGATCAAGTATTAAAAATGATTTCAAAAAGAATTCGTAAAATTTCCGGCGGTGGACTAGCAACTCGATTTGGTGGTGAAGAGTTTGCATTGATTTTTCCTGATAAGCACCTCTCTGAAGTATTGCCACATCTCGAGCAAATTCGTAATAATATTGAAAATTCATCGTTTACCATTCGCAGCAAACCTCGCCCTCGAAAAGTACCCAAGAATAACAAAAGAAAACGAAGCAATTTGAAAAATATAAAAGTGACCGTTAGTATGGGTGTAGCGGAAAGAGATAGAGTCAATCGAGAATCAGAGGCCGTTCAAAAAGCGGCAGATGAGGCATTATATAAAGCAAAAAAATCTGGCCGAAACAAAGTCTGTTACTAAAATCGAAAAAAACTAAACGCTTCATGCTCGCAATACTGACAGTACTCGCATTATGTCAGTTCGCGTCACAATTCCCACCAAATATTTCTTGTGATTGATCACTGGCAAATGATGAATGTTTTGATCCGTAAATATGCTTAACACCTGAATCACATGGGTTTCCTCATTTACCGTTATCGCAGGTGATGACATAATTTGTCCAACCACTTCCACTTTGTTTGCTTCAGAACCCTCTGTTCTTTTTAAAAACAAGCGCATTTTTTCTTGCAGCGTTCCATCTGCACTTTCAACATCAATATTACGGAAAAAATCTGCCAAGGTCACCACACCAATGACGCGATTAAATCGATCCACAATAGGTAACGCTTTCAATTGGTTTTCTTGCATAACTAACCAAGCCACTTTTAATTCTGTCGAGTATTCCGCTGTGATGGTATTTTTTGACATAACATCAGAACACGTTACAGCACCAATCTCCCGTTGATTTGCATGTGTGACCGCAAGGCGATAAATGCGCGTTAAATCATTTCGAGAAACGTCAACATACGTGCCCATGGTTGTTAGTGCTGCTTCTAAATCAGCTTCGTTAAACAAGGATTTATTCCAGGACCAATCTAATTGTTTTGCTGCATCTTCATCGCGACGCTTCATGATGACATTTGGGTATCGCCTTCCTGGGACTAAATTATTCAATATAAGTCCAAACACTATTAACAAAGCAGCATTGAGCAATACGGGTGTAAAAACAAATTGAAACCCAAGATTGTGTACCTCGCTGCCCGCTAACACTACCCCTAAAGAAGCGGCTCCGCCGGGTGGGTGCAGGCATTTAAATAAGTACATGAAAAAAATCGACAAGCCCACAGCCATGGATGACGCTAATATTAAGTCTGTAAATACAATATAACAGAGCACCCCAATAGACGCAGAAACGAAATGACTGGCTAAAATTGGCCAGGGTTGTGAAAGCGGACTCTTGGGCGCAACAAAAACTAACAAAGCGGACGCACCGATTGAAGCAACGTAGATCGGCATTTGATTTATATCGATTATAACATTGCTGATTTGCATGCAAGCTAAGGTAGCAATGAATGCGAGAAATGCGCTTAAGGCTTTTTCTCTTAGTGTGACTTCGATGACATCAGGGGTAAAAAATCGGATTACTTTCTTAATCATAATTGGGGCTCGTTAATGTTGGCATAACCTCTCAATAAATAAATAGTGTTTTAGTGTGACATCATTCACAATTAATCGACTAGAATTGACATATAGTTTACTCACATTCAGTCAATTACAACATACAACATATCAAACAGGAGATACATCATGTCAATTTATTTAAAAGTCGAAGGAATTGATGGAAAAGTTACCGCTGCGGGACATGAAAACTGGATAGACGTTTCGTCATTACAGTGGGGCGTTGGAAGAGCCATTTCATCTTCAGTTGGAACAAGTGCGGATAGGGAAGCAAGTAAACCCAGTATTAGTGAAGTATCAGTTACCAAATTAATGGATGCATCGTCTCCCATGATTTTTACAGAAGCTTGCGTTGGTAAATCAAAGAAAATACAAATTCATTTATGTACCGTTGGTACCGATGCAATCGAAACGTATATGGAATACGAATTAGAAGATTGTATGTTTTCTGGCTACTCAGTAAGTTCAGGTGGCGATCGCCCAAGTGAATCAATTTCACTCAGTTTTACCAAAATGACCATGAAATTCATTCCACATGACGATGCTGGTAAAGCTCAAAGCCCACTACCTGCTGGATACGACATGGCGACTGGCCAAAAGATATAAACTTTTTTGGATAATGTTGCATAGTGAAACTTTCATTGGCGTGAGGTACGTCGCTATGCAACATTGCTTTAACAATTCTCAAGGTGATTCGGCATTACTATTTTCCAGCTGCGCTATCTGATTTGCAACATACTCATATCGATCTTTTGTATACGGAATTAATTCGTTATTTAAGTTTGATGTTTCCAACGCCCTCGAGTAAGCTTTTTTTGCATCACGCCAGTTTTCTATCATTTCAAGGGATACGGCAAGACCCAACCACCAATTGCTATTATAAACATCCGTTTTTATTGCACCTTCGTACGCTGCAATCGCTTCTTGATAGCGCTTTTCACTTTGTAAAGCAAATGCTAGCAAGGAATAATATTGGCCATCGACTAATCCTTTTTGGTATTCAGGATTTTGCTTCAAAACACGAATAGCCAAAACATACTTGCCTTGTTCCAAATAAACGCGCGACAACAATATCGATAACACTGTAATATTTTTTTGACGCGCTAGCGCTTCAGTCAGCACTTCTTCTGCGTTTACCCAATTTTTTTGATTAATATACACACTCGCCAACGCTCGTTGACTTAAAAAATGATCCCCATCTAAATTAAGCGCAGCAATAAATTTTTCCACTGCGGATTTTTTTTGGGAGTTTGACAATAGCGCCAATCCCGATCGATACAATTTTTCTGCTTGATCTTGAGGAGTGACTGGTAATATTTTCTTATCAAAACGTTTGGGTACCTTTTTCGCCAGTGATTTGGCTCTTTTTATTCTCGGCTTAGGTTTTGGTTTTTTTATCGCCGCCGTAGAAGGCAATGACTTTAAGGTACTAACAGATGGCGCGATGGGAATGTTAAAGATGGATTCCAACTTGATATCTTGCGAAGCGGAAGCTGATTCGATCTCTTGTTTTTCTTTATTCGTGACCGACCCTTCATTCATTGCTAATCGATTGATACTGACAATATTACCAATATCACGATAGTTTGACTCTGGGCTATAACTAATCCAAAGTAACAGCGCCACTAACCCAACAAACAAAACAAGTAAAATATGTGATAGCTGTTGTAACCGCGGCAAACCCTTATGCCGTTCTTCAATATCAGCAATCATTTGATTAATGGTATTCACCATTCATCCCAATAACAAGAAACAAACATAAAAACCCAACGCAAACATTACGGCAGGATAAAATCGGACATTCTTATTTTGGTTTAACAGAATCTCGCTTTCTTTTATTGCGCTTCGTAAAAAGGAGAAATTAATTTTTTTTATGCCCTTGCCATACCCTAACAAAAGCGACTTGTGTAATACCCGAGATATTATTTTGGGATTACCTTGAGATTTTTTATGCAAGTATAATAACGCAAAAAAGGACATCATCTTTTTGTTTGACCCACCCACAGCCCTTAGCCTGGATAAAACAAAAGCTTTCGTTTCCGAGAAACTCAATGATTTTAATTCTTCCGAAAAATTGATATTTTTTAACAATTGTTGTCCAGCTGGACAAGCCCATGCATTTGAATCTGCAAACTGTCCAGAAAAAATAAATTGCAATAACAGTTTCCGTTTTGTACCAATCTCACTCAAGGCTTTAATTTCGGCTAGCGCACAATCTGATAGCAAATGCGCATCATCAAACCACAATACAATGGATACATCCGTTCGACTATAATGAGCAAACAAACTGGATTTGACGAGCTTTCGTAATTGGCACTGACTCAGCTCAGGATGATAACTCAAGCCTAGCTCATCTATAATGTGCATTAAGATATCTCGCGAATTTAATCTAGCAGAGTTCCCCAATTGCACAACGTAAAATTCATCTGATAAAAGATCAATTGCCTTCGATATCAATAAGGATTTCCCAACACCCTGCTGACCATTAATGAGACACGCACTTTCACCGGTTTTAATACAAAATAAAATAGTATTAATAACATTACGTGCTGACGAATATTTAAATACACAATCACTATTATTTTGCGAAGAAAAGGGGGAGCGAGAAAAGCCAAAGAATGCGTTATAAACACTTGATTGCGCCTCAACGCTATTCAATAAAGTGGAGCCTATGTTTTTGTTTTCCTCTATCAACATAATATCATCATCACATTTTTTCAAATTCCTTTTGTAATGAAAACTGCATTTCAGTGTTCCATTGACCATTTTTGTTCGCTAATGTCGGCTTAACAAGAACGACTAATTCCTTCTTTACTTTCACTTCACTGTCGTGCCGAAATAATGCACCAAAAAAGGGTAATTCGCTCAGAATTGGAATACCAACGGTTTTCTTCACCACGGACTCTTTCATCAATCCACCGACGACAATGATCTGCCCTTCTTTTGCACGAACGATTGTGTCCGTTTCCCTAACGGAGCTTGCCGCCAACGGTAACTCGTAACCGTCACCGCCAATCACAAAACTCTTATTTGATTGAGTGACATCACTCACTGTTGGATGCAGATGCAGCATGATATTGCCTTGATCATCAATTTGCGGTGTGACATCTAATGCAATACCTGAAAAAAAGGATTGCACTTCAACCTTCGGTGGTGAACTCGTACTGGTTCCATTTTCATTTGCACTTTTCTCACCGGCTTCAACACCGGTCACGAAAAATTCCTCACCACCCACTTTTATGACAGCCTTTTGATTATTCATTGCGGCTATTCTTGGGCTTGATAGAACTTGCACTTTACCTTGTGATTTCATTAACTCAATAAACGCACCAAAGTATTTAACATTGACAGCGACACCAAATACACCTCCAAATGAAGATGCTTCCAATGCGCTTATCGGATTGGAAACCAAGTTTGATGTACTATTACCTGCATTTTCAGATAATCCGTCAGTTCTCAATGCAGTCCCGCCGCCAGTAAATCCACCGGATATTTGCTTACTTCCGCTATTAAAAACGCTTGTCCAATTGATTCCAGTTTGAAAACCTTCATTGAGTTCCACTTCTAACAACTTGGCTTCCAATATAACTTGACGTGTAATACTGGATTGCAATCCCGACAAAAATTGCTCCACCATTTTCAACTCATTTGGATAAGCCGATACGATAACAAAACCGGATTGTCGATTTACCACAACCCGTTTGTTTTCATCTTTGTCTCCAAGGAGTGCTGTTAAACTCTGAGAAAGCTCTGCCCAAAATGACACATCATTTTTCGTTTGAATATTGACGCCTGAGTTTCCGCCAGCACCCAAACCACCCGAAGAAACAGTTGAAGTCGATGTACCACCTCGTACCATATTAATGTAGTTCACATGAAATAATTTCGATTTAATCACGTGCCCATATACAATGTACTGTGAACCATTCTTTTCATAATTGTGGCCATAGGATTTATGTAAATATGCAAACACATCATCCAACGTGACATTTTTTAATGACAGCGTAACATTACCTTTTATTGAAGGATCAACGATCACATTATAATTCGTATCGCGTACGAGATTTAAATACACCTCCCTCGCTTCAGCATCATTAACTGACACATCAAATCGACGCCCTAAAGGAACTGATGACGTTTCGGGAATGGGAATATTTAACGGTGGAATTAACGCATTTGAAACATCTTTTGGAATACCTTTCTTTTGCAAAGATGTTTTGTGATTTGTTTCTTTAGGATCCGTCGGCTTACTTGCACAGGCAACCAAAAAAGTACAAATAATCAAGACCACACAAAAATCCAATTTTTGCATTCTAATTTTATCATGCCCATTGATTATCCTAGTATCCGCAGTTGGATTCGGCTTTATAGTGCAAGATTTTGATGTGCATAGTGAATTTAAAAACGGCGTGGTCACCTTATTGGTGATAAGCCGCTTTTTGAATTTGCAACGTGCATCAAAAGCTTGTGCTAGAAATCGTGATCTAACTGCGGAATCTAGGATTATGACGTTTTTCATTAATTTCACACGGCAATTACTTACCGACTGGTTTCCTTGATGTTAATGGCATTGGTTAAAGACAGCACTTTCACCCCACCATTGCTTAGTAATTCAACACGATCTGAATAAATGTGCTGTATTTTCATTCCGCGAATACTGTCGCCTTCTTTAACAAACGTGTTATTAATAACAGCTGATTTTTCGTTCCCTGAAATTCGAGTTTGCTGCAATTTCAATGACTTATTTTTTGATTTCTCACTTTCTTCTTTTTCGTTTGTTATATTTACAATCGAATCTGGTCGCGTAGGATCATTTTTTATCACTGGCGCAGATGCCATTCCTAAAAATGGAATCATCAAAGCAATGCAAAAAAAAAATCGCGTATTCATCACAAGGGGTAATCAGCAAGGCATATGCCAAGCGATCAAGGTAGATCAAAAAGAAAAAATGAATAAAACTTATAAGGTGAGCCAGCTCTCATTCATACTCACTGTATATAATGTAACAGTGACTTTGGATATGGGATATTCATCAACAACTAATTCAACCGATTCCCAAAACACACGCCAGGGCAAGTTTTCAATTGAATAGAGATAATGCACAATATCAGCATATTTTCCTGACAATACTATTTCAACAGCATGCTTAAATACTTCATCTTTTTTAAAAAGGGAAGTTGCCTTATCTTTTGATTTAACTTTATTCTGATCAAGACTTAGTTCCACAACCTCAACTTCAGTCACTTGTACCGGAAGTTTTTCTAACGAAACTAATGTCAATTTATCATTTTTGTTAAAGACCTCTTGCAAAAACCCAATCATGTTTTGTGCTGAAATAAAAAGCTCTGTTTTATACTGAATATTTTTCTCGACTTGCGTAATTTCCTGTTTCAGCTCATCAATTTTTTTAATCTCGCCATTTCCCTTTCTGGGATTTAGTTTTGTACTCAATGTTATGATTTCTTTTTCTTGCTTTTCTCTCAGTTGAGTCGATTTTTTAATATCTGCTTTGAGTTTATCAATTTTTACAAAATGAGGCTGAATGAGAAAAGTATCAAATAACAAATATAATGCTGCAGTAATTCCTAAAATCAAAACATAACGAATTTTTTTGTCTAAAGCTTCGAATTGTGCTCGTAGCGCTTCCATTTTATTGAATTACCGTTTCTAAAATAGATTCTTCCAACTCTGGCAATTCATCAGTTGAAACAACAAAATTCAAAACGGATTTTTTGTCAAATGTCTCTAAACTTGGTTCGTCGATTTGAAAAACAGTAAAAGAGACGCCATTAAAGGCTGACTCTTTTCCAAGACGCTTCAAGTAATGGGTAATTTTTTTTGGATTTATTGTTTCGCCACGTAACGTCACCAAGCCGCCACCGCGTTGAAATATAATCTCTGTTAACCAAAGTCCGTTTATGTCTTTTTTGGCTAAGGCAACAAATTTTTTTGATAATCCATTGCTTTTCTCCTGCACTTGCTGACTCACAATTTTAAACAGTGCTTTTTTTTGATCTAACTTTGCTGTTAACTTGGCCAATTCTTCCTGCAAAACTTGTGGTTTCATACTACCAGACAATTTTTTCAATTTTGCTAAGTTTTTAGTTGTTACTGCTTCACTCTTTTTTGCAATGGCCAACTCACTCTGTAACTGGCTTAATTCACTCACGCCGAGAAATATCACTGCGACAATTGACACAAGTATGCCAACTGCCACTAGGACAAGTTTTTTCTCTTGATTTGCTCCTGTCGAAACCGGATACCTTGCGCGATACAAATTAATTTGTTGCATTAAGCCGCCTCGTCAACACGCAATGCTGCACCAATCGTAACTAAGCTTTGGACCAATATTTCGTTTGGCATCGCAGGCTCACAATGAATGTGATCAAATAAATTAACTGAAACACTTTTCACACTTAAATTACTGTCTAAAAAATTTACCATTGACGCATAATCCCCATCAAATGGCGCAATGAAGAGTTGATTAATTCTGAGGTGACGAAAGCTCCTATCAAAGTAGTCAATTGAACGCTGCACTTCCAACGCAATGGTTTCTTTTTTTGAGTCGTCATTTTTCAACGCAACACTACCAACATCAAATCGACGGAAAAAATATAACTCACCAAAATGACTAAATATAATGTGACCGCTGTCTTCTTTTATCAATAACGTAATCAATCCTTGTTTTTCAATATCAAACTGATAAACCAAATTCCTAATTGCCAATTCTTCGATATCAATGATAGTTAAATCTAATTTACCTTGATTGAATAAATCAGCATATGATTCGATTAGCGTCTTTTTACAGGCTACAACATTAATTTTATTTTGCGGTGTTGGCATTGCCGGAATATTAAAAACATCTAATGTGGCTTGATCGATGGGAAAGTCCAACAAGTCTTTAACATTCCATTGAATCGCGTCTATTAACTCTTCTCGCGGAACAACCGGTTCTTCGGCAATGAGTAAACGATAATTTTCAGGTTGAAGTACAATTGTACAATTTGAATTTTTCTTGATGTGCTGTTTAGCTAGTGTTTTTAAATGTTGCAAACGGTCTTTAGCCTCGCATTTGATAAAATCCCAAGCATCAATTTTAGGCTGCTCCGAATCACGATTCACAGAGACAAAACTAATCCCATCATTTAGAAAGGAAAACGCGTTTAATTGGCTTGATTGAGTTTTTTTGCGAAACATAACACTCACTATTGCTCATAAGTAACGAGGATTCATCCAATAGAAATCCCCCTTACTTTTTCGACACATACCAAGATTTTCTTAAGAAAACACACTCCGAGGGGATTTTGAGCACTCAACGATCAATTGCATTCGTCAATGTGATTGTCTAATTTGATGGGCTTTCTAATACTTGATACTAAATAGTATCAACTTCTTGCCAGGACAAAATCTGCCAATTATCCGCTGATCCCCCCCCACCATTAACATTAATTATTATCTCGTCAAAATACGCTTGTAACTGCAATTTCTTGCGTTGCCGAAAATCGAATGTCATTTGCAATCGATCAAACAAGCGGTTTGACGGCAAGCTAATTGGGCTTGAAAAACTACTGAAGGGAACCGTCACCTTATCACCATTGCTCCATAATACATAATTACGGGAATTCGTTGTATCGTATAATTGAACCTCGGTAACGAATTTAATAGCCGTGCCACTGGCAACTTGTTTTTCAAACGCCACAAAAAAATCGCCCGTTAATCCACTGGCTCCGGTGTCGATTTGTGATATGGTTTTTTCCAAATACCCACTATAGCTTGCATTATTTTTGGCAGGATTTGTCGCCGCTAAATGACTGCCTGAACCTGCTAATGTTGTCGGACAGACAGCGGATGGACAATTGTAACTACTAAACACACTACTGCCATCTGTGTTCGTTAATACTGCACTCCAATTGCTTGCAAAATCACTCGCATCTGGAAATTGCTCCGTGATACTGGTGGGTCCAACACCGCCGCCCCCAATATTTTCTAATTCCACTTTTAGCAAGGTAATGACTTTATTGTATTCTCCTTTTAACACCAATTGGCAATCGCCAGTAGTGGGTAAATCTTCTGTTGCAGATAATATTTGGAATTGCCCATTGAAATAATCCGTTCCACTTCCTTCAACAATAGCACTACAGGTACTACCGCTATTTAAACGATAAACTGCTTTTTCCAATGCCGTTTCCGCCAAAAAAAGAGATTGTGTTTTATACTTATACTGTGAACTATCGGACACACTGGCAGTGGATATAGCACTTAAATTCATAACCATGCTAGATATAACAACCAGTAATATGAAAATTATGATTGACGCAACCGCTCCACGCTCTTTAACCAGCACTACGCGTCCTTCAATAGTATTCTGGTTTTTGTCGAGTAGCTTATACCACTTTCCGTTACCATTATTTCAAATTCAACTTCTTTCACATCAGCTGCAGCATTAGCCGTTGTTCCATCATATTGGTAATAGTTAAAATCCAAACTTGTTACGTTATCAAGCAGTATGGGCGTTGGTGTGACAGATAATGTGGAGTACGTCATCTCCAAATCTGTGCCATTTAAATTAAAATCGACTGCGGTACCATCTGTTTTTGTAAAGACAAAACGACTTGCAGCTTTCGTTGTAATATCATACTGGCTGCCAGTAAAGTCTACATGACGAATTTCTTTACTTAGTCTCTCATTGGCGAATCGTAACTTATTCAGTGTCGTGATATTCGATTTACCAATATTAAACATGGTTGCACTACTCAAAACGAACTGACCAGCCACAACAAGGATTATTGATAACACAACAAGGGAAATGACAATTTCAATTAACGTCATACCTGAATGACGATTCGTAATAAATGATCGCTGTTTCATTGCATTAATAGCAAAGACAAACTAGCCTTGCTACCTCCGTTAATTGAGACATCAATTAATACATCTTTACAATCACCTGAAGGACAAGGCGGATTTGCACTCGTGTCTGTGACGGTAACGGTACGCGTTAATCCAGAAATTGAACTGATGCTGGAACACATACCACCGCCATCCACAATAGCACTGTACCCTTGCGCTGGATCACGTCTTATGGCCAGTATATGGTCTGCACAAGCCTGAGCATCAGCCGTGGATTTATGCAATTCATCATTAACAGAAAAACTACGGGAAGCTGATAATAATCCCGTTGATAATGGCACAATTACGACGCCCATAACTAAGATCAATAATGTTAATTCAATTAAGGTTAAACCAGTTTGATATCGATTCAGCATATTGTTCACTGTGGTACAACCAAACCCGTAAGGGGTAATATATCAACCTGGTATGTATCATTACCACCAGATAACACATAGGATTTGTTACTCGTTGCGAAAGACGTGTCACTGTTTAGTGGCCGACCATAACTATCAATATACAAAACGCCTGTAACAGAAAAACTCACATCACTTTCAAGATCGATTGAAAAGGCTGAGCCCGTGGATGGATCAGTAACAATATTGTTATTCCCACACTCCGATTTACCAACACTGCTGTAATCAACATTACTTCTTAAGGTATAATTTGTTGTTGATACAGTCAGCGCCAATTGACAACCCCAATTTATTGCCAAGAACTGAGCATGTCGAATTTGATTCACAAAACGTTCGCTTTGTTGATGCAAGGTCAGGCTTGCACTTGAAGTGAGTTTGGTATTTGCGATAGCCGTAATAATCGCGATAACAAACAGAATGATTAATAATTCTATTAAACTAAAACCAGACCTATAGACTTTTCGCGTATTGTTGTTCATAACCAATAAAAAAACCGGGTGAGTTTAACCTCACCCGGCTTTGTCGTTTTTAAACCTTGCTAAATTACAAGTTAAAACAAGTTGTCCCATCATTCCAAGACAATGTTGGATCTGTACCTTCACCCGCTGTAGTATGAATAGCTCCACAATCTGCATTACTATAACCTGTGATAGTAACATCATCAGTAGCATCGCCATCAAGGTCAACTGTTACGGTACCATCAGTGGTTGTTATATCAAAACCATCAAGGTTAGCTTCAACATCTGCCCACAAAGGGTTTGGATCTGCCTTTTGGGCAACAGTAATCGCTAATGCTGATTTAAATGCGCCAATACTGCCCAACGCTCCCTTTTCAACTGCTTTTGTTGATACGTCTGCAAAACGAGGTGCTGCAATCGCTGCAATGATACCTAATACAATGATTACAATAACAAGTTCAATCAATGTCATACCGGCTTGCTTTCTCTTCATCATTCACTCCTAATATTGTTTTCAACCAATCTCGACATTGGCTTTATTAACTAATTCGAAGTCCATATCGTCTTTTTTTGTGCTGAACTTAACAACTATTTTAGTTAAAGAGTTGAAAGTGTGGAAAAATGAGAACCACGTCACAAAGCCAAAACCACTAGAATAAATCTAAAATAAATTGAATTGATTATCCCATTGAGCCAATTAAACTGATCATCGGCAGAAATATGCCTAATGCTAAAATCAAAACCAATCCAGCCATGAATACAATCACAATTGGCTCAATAGATGAGGTTAATGATTTGACGGTATAGTCTAATTCTCTTTCATAAAATTCTGCAATTTCACTCACCATGGTATCTAACGAGCCACTCTCCTCACCCACCGTCATCATTTGCACAACCATGCCTGGGAAAAGATCCATGCGCTTTATATTCACTGCAACCGATTCACCCCGCTCAACCCCTTCGCACATGGTATCGATTTTTTTTGCGATAAATTTATTGGATATCGTGGGTGCTATGATGCGTAATGCTTGGACAACAGGCACACCGGCACGACCGGTAATTGATAAACTATTTGCAAAGCGTGTGATATTGCCTTTTAAAATTAGCGGGCCAAATAATGGAATGGATAACTGATACTTGTGCCACATGAGTTTTCCTTCATCTGTCGCGGTATAACGTAAAAATGCAATAAACAACGCGACAGGTACACCCACGCATATCCACCAAAAATCTGCCATAAAATCTGACAAGCCAATTAGTACTTGTGTAGGCAAAGGTAACTCTGCATTAAATCCAGAAAACATTTTGGTAAATTTCGGTAACACAAAAACACTCACGATTATCATACCCACACCAATGATTGACAAAACGATTACAGGATATCGTAGTGCTGATTTAATTTTGTCGTTGGTATCCTTTTCTTTTTGTAGATAACTCGACAACTCAAGAAAAACTTCCGCCAGCTTTCCTGTTGTTTCACCAATATTTACCATGTTAATGAAAATATCCGGAAAAACATCCCGTTGTCGCTTTAATGCTTGCGTAAAATCTATACCTTCATCTAAACTTTTACGTAATTTCTTGATTACTCCTTCCAATGCTGGATTAGTCGATGAATTCAGCAATCCATCCAGTGCTTGCATTAGCGGCACACTCGCTTTTGATAAGGTATACATTTGTCGACTGAAAAACACCAAATCCTGTGTCGTTAGCACTTGTTTTTTACCAAACGATATTTCCACTGAGGAAACATCAGACACTTTTTTTTCTGATATTTTTAGTGGAAATACACCAATACTACGAAGTTGTTCCACGACTGCATCAACATTGTCAGCCTCCATATCACCAGATATTTTTTTTCCATCTTTTGCGCGTGCGTTGTATTGAAATAATGGCATTTTTTATCTCGTTAAACTGCGACTCGCATGACTTGCTCAACGGTTGTTAAACCTTTGCTTGCCAGGCTCATTGCTCGACTCCTTAAGCTGACAAATCCTTTTTGCTTTTTTGCTGCGTTGGCAAATTTCTCAAGATCACCGCTTTGCAATGCTGCGACGAGACGCTTGTCAATTTCAAGAAATTCATGGATAGCTATTCGTCCGTCATAACCGGTATAGTGACATGCAGTACATCCTCTGCCATGAAAAAATGGCATATTTGCTACTTGTTCTCCCCATACAGTTTGCAGGATTGCTAGTTGATTTTCATCCGGCGTATAATCTTCTTTACATTGTTCACACACTTTTTTCACTAATCGCTGCGCGACAATCGCTCGCAATGCTGCTGCAATAAGATAGGGCTGCGCACCCATATCCAAAAGACGAATCGCTGTTGATATAGCATCATTGGTATGTAAAGTCGACAGAACAAGATGACCTGTCATGGCTGCTTTCATGCCGATTTCAACCGTTTCTCTATCACGCATTTCACCCACCAATATCACATCAGGATCTTGTCGTAAAAATGCTCGTAGCACTGTCGCGAAATCCAAGCCAATCTTTGCATTGGTTTGCACCTGATTGATTCCTGGCAAACGATATTCTATGGGATCTTCTGCTGTTAGTATTTTTACATCTGGTTTATTCAATTCACTCAGCGCACCGTATAACGTGGTAGTTTTACCACTACCTGTAGGTCCAGTTACCAGAATCATTCCATTTGGACCATTGATGATTTTACGAAATCGCAATAACATATCCGGCCGCATACCAGTAAGATCTAAATTTAAAATTTGCTGCGACTGATCTAATAAACGCATGACCGCGGATTCGCCATATTGAACCGGAATGGTTGACAGCCGCAAATCAATTTTACGACCCAACACTTCTATGCGAAAACGACCATCTTGTGGTATACGTTTTTCAGAAATATCCAAACCTGCCATGAGTTTTAAGCGAGATATTAGTGGACCACATAAGCGCTGATCCGCTTTGGTTTGTAAATGTAAACTGCCATCTTGCCTAAGACGGATATACAAATTAAATTCATCGGGCTCTATGTGCACATCCGATGCACCAACTTGAACCGCATCTTCAAACATGGTTTGAATAAATTTTGCGACTGGCGTTTCACCGGACTCGAGTGATACTTCTTTGGTTTCTTCAGTTTCTTCTTCTGTCAGGCCTTGCTCTAGTTGATTCGCCAGGCCATTCATTTCTGAACTACGACGGAATACCATGTCCATGGCTGATGTCAAAACACTTTGCTTAGCAATGACAATTTCGATGGGTTTATCTAATAACCGGTTTAGCTCATCGTATGCAAAAATATCAGTGGGATCCGCCATAGCCACTTGATACTGATTTTCAGATACAGCGATAACCATCGCTAACATACGTCGACTTTGTAATTCGGGAAGTTTGCCTGAGATTTCTATTGTGAGTTTGTAATCATCCAGATTAACTTGTTTGATGCCCAATTGTTGTGATAAAAAATCAATTAGTTGATCTTCCGTTATGAAACCTTGAGCGATAAGCTCTCGCCCCAATTTGTTACCGCTTTGCTTTTGTGCAGACAATGCGATTTCCAGTTGCCCTTGAGTCATTACCTCATGAGATACCAGTAAATCTCCTAATCGAATTTTTTGCAGCGTTGACACGTCTTTTTCACTTTCACTAACAGTAATCTCTGGAAAACCAATTGCACAAAAGGATAATCGGTCTTGTCGTATTCAGGTTAATTAGCGACAGAAATGAGCTAATGCTTTAATACTATTACGTTTTTAGTTTCGCTCATCGAGTCTTTTCTATTCTTTCTCTCTCCTGTCAACCAAATCATTTTATGTACGTTTTATTACTATATGCCATAGCCCGCATTTCTCGCAGGATCGCGAGATAATCACGCAGAGATTTGATCCCACAAGGGATTTTCTGATTGAGCGAAATACGGACTGTATTTCCGAAGGAAGAAAATTCCCTGTGGGATCAAAGATCAAATGAGAATCCGCGAATCCTGTGAGAAATGCGGGCTTGAGAGGTTGTGAATTGACTCTTTTGAAAAAGATTAAATTCCATTAGTAATATCAGATAGTTGCGCGATTCAACACAAGTGCTATTATCTTTTTGATATCAATATGACAATGAACACCATTGTTAACTTATTGATCATTTAAAAGGAGATTTGCACTGGTTGCTCTGGAGCGCTTTCTAGCAAACATTGAAAAACGTGCTTACAAAATGGCCTTGATCGCCACGGGAAATCACGCCGATGCGCTGGACATTGTTCAGGAGACAATGATGAAACTCGCTCAATCCTATGCACATAAAACGGAAGATGACTGGACTCCGTTATTTTACCGTATCTTACAAAGTAAGATTATAGATTTTCATCGTAAACAAACGGTGAAAAAAAAGTGGCTTTCTTTCATGTCAAATAGTGACGAAGAAAATGGTGAGACACCTGTTGAAAACTATGCTGATCCAGTCAATCAAAAACCAGATGATAAACTACGACAGTCGCAAGCCATGACTGAATTGGATTTGGCCATTAATCAATTACCCGTTAGACAACAACAAGCTTTTTTATTACGCATTTGGGAAGGATTTGATGTTGCGCAAACTGCTAAAGCGATGGGTTGCTCACAAGGTAGCGTAAAAACACATTATTCTCGTGCTATTCATAGCTTGAGAAATGAGTTAAAGGATTTTCAATATGATTGATGATGACGATTTTGAAACAATTCTAAGGGGAAAATTAGATCGATCCATTTCGGACATTGATGATTCAGTATCAAATCAATTACAACAGGCGCGGAAGAAAGCCTTAGAATCTATTTCGAATAAACCATCGCATGTTTGTCTATTTCCCAATTGGGTATCACCATTAAGTGCATCAACTGCTTTTGCTATTGTTTTTTTTATGTTGACCTCCACCTGGAATTCAAACAATTTTTCCCCAAATAATGATATTGCCGCCATGCAAGACATCGCATTATTAAATGCAGACGACGACTTAGAACTTTATAAAAACATGGACTTTTACCTTTGGTTAGAGCTAGATGAACCGGCTAGCTAATTATTTTTATTTGATCAAGGAAAATATATTATTAAATGCACTTTGCTTTTTTTTGGGATTCATGAGCCTTAATGCTTATGCAGAAGATGACGTTGAAAAAGAAACCCCAAGCCTAGAATTTTTAGAGTATTTGGGAACATTTCAATCTAGTGAAGGAAAGTGGGTGGACCCCATTGAGATAGAAAAAATGATGAGTGATACAAGTAATCAACAAGCTATGGAAAATGATGATGAGTAAGTTCACTCAAGCTTTGCTCTTAACCTTAGGGTTTTACCTGTGGTGTTCAAATTTCAGTTTTGCTGAAAATACTGACTGGGGCACATTAAATAAAAATCAACAAAACGTTTTACAAGCATATCAAAAAAACTGGAATGATATTCCCAGCGATAGACGTTTATTAATTCTAAAAGGCTTGAAACAATTCCAATCCATGCAAGCAGTGGATATGGAAAACGCGAATAAACGATTTAAGAAGTGGAAGTCATTATCAAGCGAGCAACGTAAAGAGATCCGAAAAAGATTTACCGCGTTTTCAAAACTGCCTCCACCATTACAAAATAAAATTCGAAACAATTATCGAAAATTTAGCAAATTACCACCGGAGACAAAACGTAATATCAGGCAAAAATGGAAAAAAATGACGCCTGCGCAAAGACACAAAGCGCTTAAAAAAAGAAAATTAATCAAGAAAATTAAAAAACAAAAAAATCGAATGAAACGATTGAGGAAAAGGAAACTCCGCAATTAGAAAAAAATGAGATTCCGAGCTTGATTTTAAACCCACAATTCCAATGGTGCGTTGTTTACAATTGTTCTTAAAATATCACTACGTGTGATGACACCTTCAACGGTCCCATTTTCCAATACTATTGGCATCACACCAACTCGCTGCTCAAACAACATTCTAGCAATTTGACGAATTTCAGTATCCTGGGTCGCTGTGATCACTCGCGACTTCAGAAGAGATTCGATTGTCATTGAAGCTTCAATATCGGTATCTTTGTAGGGAGGGACATTTCCGGATGTTGCAGCATAACGCAACAGATCTCTATCAGAAATAATTCCATATATTTTTTTTTGTTGTGTTACCACAGGAATATGTCGAAATCGACGCTCTCTAAATAACGTCCACGCGTCAGTAATAACTGCATTAGGCGATATTGTCACCACAGGAGTCGTCATAATTTGATGAGCATAAACCGCAATACCTCGCTCTCTATGAATTGAAGAGGTCGATGCATAGGCTTTACCAGCTGTTTTTTTTACTAACAGATTTTGATCTGCGGTTTGATCTTGATGCTCCTCTTCAGCATCAATCTTTCTCACTTTTGGCGTAGGGAAAGTTTGCTCAATAACAGTATTGTTTGTATTTAATTTGAATGGCACGTTATCTTTAATTCCCGCACCAAAAACTGTAAACGCCATAAAAACTCCAAAGAAATTCAAATCTCTACTAAATAGATTATACATTCAATTCAAGAAATATTGGATTTTGCTTCTTTAATTTCTTGTAAAATTTCCAATAAGAATAACGCGTATTGCTCCATGTGTCGTAACTTAAGGGACTCTAGTGAGTGAAAATAAGGTGAACTAGAGAATTGACGATGATACAACGCCGTTTTTTCTCCTGATTCAGACGAAACCATAAATTGAAGATCTGTTGTATTTAGCCCAAACCACATGAAACCGATACTGCCACCTGTTAACGGATATGCTACTCCAAGTGTACTTATAACGACGTATAATGCTTGTTTTTGAGGATCGATGAAACGGGTGTTTTGAATAATGACATTCAAGGCCGGGCGACTTTTATTTGTACAACTGGCTAATAAAAATGACTTTTCCTGTTGATTGTATTTATTAATAAACTTTGAACTGGCATTTAGAAAAAGTAATCGATCATCATCGCTGATATGATTATCAAAAGTGACGCATAACTCTAACTTATTATCTGGAATTTGATGCGTTAATTGTATAGGATTGCTTGCGCATCCTGTTACACACAATAAGCTCAATAGAATCCAACGAATTTGTTTCATCATTTTACAAATTAAATTGAAATATTCACAAACTGCTATGAAAATTTATTTTTACATCATTTCTATCGTTTTTGTATTTACTGCTTGCTCAGGAACCAAACCTATCCCGTTATATGAAACCGAGGGTAGTTCAGATGCAAAGACCGCCACGTTAATTCTACCAATCGAACTGGAAGTTGTTTTCAATAATTATCTTAACTTTAACTTGAACCCAGCATACAAACCACAAGTTCATTATAAAATTAAAGCGGGTAAAAATCGCTTGGGCATTCGTTATAAAAATATTTTTTACAATGATGAAGGTGATCACGAAGTAATAAAATCAAAAAGTGTAGTGTTAGAATTTGACGCCATTCACAATCAACAATACATGGTAAAATTCGCTAATCCTCAGAATCTTGAAGGGGCTCAAAAACTAGAACAAAATTTATCAATTAGTTTGTTTAATCAAAACAATCTTGTCACAAAGTCTCGATCTCTACCACCGTTTGACTCGCCTTCTTTGTTTGCCGATCCTAAATTTGATAAAAATACTCAAATGCTTTTCACTGAAAATGAATCCGCGTCAATATTATTCTCAGATTCTCTAGAAACCCCACAAGATTCGCACACGATAATACAATTAAAACAATGGTGGAAAAAAGCGTCTAAAGAAGAAAAAGTACAATTCTATCAATGGACAAAAACAACTATGTTATCAGAATAATATATGAGAAAACTCGCTAGTTCGGTTTCCTCACTATTATCATTTAATTAATTAAAATGCCTCGGTCAAATCTTCCAGCTTATCCTGATCTTTAATTGTAATATAGCCCTTGGTACAATCAATTAAGCCCGCAGCTTCCCATGCACGCATCTGCTTATTGACACTTTCTCGGGTTGCGCCTGTCAACTTACCTATTTCACCTTGACTCAGTTTCAATTCAATTTGAATTCCATTATCGGTCTCTTGACCGTAACTCTCAGCCAATCCAAGAAATTTCTTCGCCATTCGACCAGGAAGGTTTCGAAAAAAGATATCTTCAAAGTGTTCATCGGTTCGACGTAATCGTTGCGCCATGGTCCCTAACAATTGAACCGCAACTTTGGGGGATTTTTCTAAAAAAGGAATGAAATCACGACGCTCTATCACTAAAATTTCTGTCGCTTCTATGGCTTTTACTGTTGCAGTTCGCTCACCAGAATCGAGTAACGCAATTTCACCAAATATGTCGCCCTGACTTAAAAAACCAAAACTCAATTCTTTTCCTTCATCTGAATCGGTATGCAAGGTGACTCGCCCATTAGCAATGACAAACATTTGAGAACCCATATCACCTTTTCGACAAATAACTTCACGATTCTTGAATATCTTGATTTTTGCGTAACGTGCTAATCCTTCCAGATCTTGAGCATCTACATTATTGAACAAACTACTGTTCGCAAGTAAATCTCTTTTTTCTTCTAATGTATAAGCTACCATTGTTTATCCTACCCTCTAATTTGATCACCCTATTGTCTGTGTTTTTACCGGATTTTCAGTGTTAAAAACAGATTTTATAGTGTGAGTATAGCCCGGTTTCATCTAATACGCGTCAAATGTGTATTCCTACGCCAATGACACAAGGTCCGTAAAAATCCCAAATTGGAAAAATCTTGTTATGCTCTAAAACAATCCCGAATGATTCATATTATTTAGTGAGCTAAAACCAGCAAACATGAATGAAATTATTTAATTAAAACAAGCATCTACCAACAATTTTGTATTTTTTATCATTATTTTACGAGTTGTTCGCCATAAAAAAATAACTATATCTCAACTGGGTAAATATTGTCCATCCTAAATACTACTTTAGGCTGAAAAAAAGAGTCTTTATGTAATAATCCCTACTAATTGAGTGAATGGGAAGTGGAGCTCTTCAAAATAATGATAATAGTGAGTAAAAATAATTTGGATTAATAACAAATAGTTATAGAGAGAAAATGAAAACCTAAGTACAAATAAACTGCAAAAGTTGACCTTTATCAATTGCTGTTGATTCGCCTAATCCAATCAGACCGCGCCCCACGAGTGGCACTTCTTCTCTTCTTATATAGATTTCTCTACCTTCATTGGATTTCACAAACGTCCCATTGGTACTTTGATCAATCAAGATAAATTTTCCCCGTCGATAAACACAATAGGCATGAACACGGGATACCAATTCCGCTTCAACCATTAGATTGCTATCGGGATTTCGCCCCATAAAAAAAGCTGAGGAATTGTTTTGAATGGTTTGACTTTGATCTTGATAAATCAAATGCAGGCAGTGATTTGACATTGTTGGGGATATAGTGGCACCAATTACAGTAATGTCCCTTTCTTCCCATAACACCTCGTAAAGCAGCATATCCTTTTTTTTGCCCTTTACGCCGATACGATCAAATTGGCGGGTTTTCTGTAATAAATCATGACTCAATTCAGTGATGGTTTCTTCAGTTGTAATGATTTGCCGCGCGATTGCGACGTTAGACACTCTGGATGCGACATTTACCGTATCCCCAAATACATCATCTTGCCGATTTACCATTGGCCCATAGTGAATACCAATACGCAAAGAAAGTGTTATGTTATAATCACTTACTGGCTCGGCATTAAATTTTTCATGGATATTACACGCCGCTTTAACAGCAGAATCAGCAGACTCAAATCGGCTCATTATTTCGTCACCAATAGTATTGATAACAATACCTGAGTGAGATTGAGTGATAGTAGTCATTTTTTCAATACATTGATTTACCACCTCAGCCGCAACAGCATCACCCAGTTTTTCATATAACTGAGTACTACCGACTATATCTGCAAACATAATGGCGTATTTCAAAACAGCAATCTCTTTTACCCTAACGAGTGAAAATCAAAAATTTATGCGGCTATTATCCATTATCTTTCATGATATTGCGATACGCTTCAAAACTAAAAAATGACGATACAAGTGCCTCATTTCATTAGGACCCAGAAAGAACAGCTGACCCGCATTTTTCACAAATGATAAGAACCTTGCTAATCGGTTCGATTTTCATACACACCATTGGACTCTATAAATACATTCCTCTGAGAAATTTTTTTGAATTTTTTTAACTTTAGTTTTTTCATTGTGATTTTGCTCACAGAACTATCAACTAAAACCGTCGTATAGTTACTTCAACACTGAGCAGTAACAAAATATTTTCAACAGAACATTGCTTTACAGTAAACATCAAATTAAACAAATTTGATATTCCGTAACAACGGATCGCTCAAGCTAAATTGTTTTTTTCGATTTTTAACTAATGTAAGCAAACAAGTATTAACAAATTAAACCTGCGTAACAAAACGCAAATCAAATTGGAGAAAACAAAATGTCTATATATGTACAAATTGACGGTATCAAAGGTAAAGTAACAGCAAGCGGGCACGAAGATTGGATTGATGCAGGATCATTACAATGGGGTGTAGGGCGTGCAATCAGCTCATCAGTGGGAACAAGTGCAGATCGTGAAGCAAGTAAACCTAGCATTAGTGAAGTCTCCATTACAAAATTAATGGACGCATCTTCTCCTGGAATATTTACGGAAGCCTGTGTTGGAAAGTCTAAAACTGTCAAAATCCATTTGTGTACGACTGGCACAGACTCTATTGATACATACATGGAATACGAATTAGAAGATTGCATGGTTTCTGGCTATTCAGTTAGTAGTGGTGGAGATAGACCATCTGAATCGATTTCTTTTAGCTTTACCAAGATGATGATGAAATTCATTCCTTATGATGACGCAGGTAAAGCACAAAGCCCATTACCAGCAGGTTACGATATGGCTCTTGGTAAAAAGGTATAATTTTTAAAACGTATTTAATATCCTCCCTCTAAATATGGCCTGAACTATTCTCAGGCCTTTATTTAAGATTAGCCAAATTCAGAGTTCATTTATAGAACAAGAATGATAACTGGCGAGGTTTTTGAAAGTAAAGCATGCGCAATTTGTATGGTTAAAATAAATTTTGTTAATTAAGAATTTGATATTCACCATTTAACATCCTATTTTAAACATAATCATTTTTAACTAAACAAACCATAATGATTAATTTGGCTTAAATCTACAAAAATATTTGTTAATACTGATTTAGCTTTTATAAGTGATTAACGAGGTCCCCAATGAAAGACAATGTGAGTAATAATATGGGTAACATTTTAGATAAAAATGGGATGAGCGAGAAAGCACAACTAATACTGTCGCAAAATGGAGACGTACGCGAATTGCTTACGCAGCTCACTGATAACAATTGCTTCTCAGATGTTATTTATCTTCTCTCATGCAAACTTTCATTAAAAAATGGAATTCAATGGGCCGCTCAGTTTCTCAACTCTGTCGACAAAAAAATTAAACCTAATAATTATATGCGTTTTGAGAGCATTAATTTATGGTTAAAGAATCCAAACAAAAATTCGTTTACGCTTCCTGAAATTAAAACACCCATCAGTAACATGACGCCAAGCAACTGGTTAAGTTTGGCAACATTTTGGCTAAGTGAGAATTTCAACGCAACAATTCCAACCAATCCAGATTATCTTATTAAAGATGCAATATACAGCTCTGTTATGCTTTCAATAATGGAGAATCCCGCTATGAATCAACAAGGTTACTTTGAAAAAGCTATTTTTTTCGGAAAGGAAATTCTAGAACACGAAATCAACCAAGAACTAAATAGGTCGACAATCTAAGATTGGCTATCGCGGAGATAAGACTAGCACTTGGTTCTTTTGATCAAGAAAAAAACTAAATTGACTTAAAAAATTCATTCCTAACAATCCATCTACCCGCCGATTTGCAAACAATGGTAATACACCAATAGACAGATCTGATACTTCTATCGATTGCATGCCTATTTTGTCAATTACTCGAATTGGCCCTTTAACAACACCATTTGCAGTACTAAAACTAACATAACTCTCCGGCTCCTCATTGTCTATTCCCAAATTTTGAATTACATCAGGGGTCAAAATCGTCAACGATGCGCCAGTATCAATCATCAATCTCACTGGCTCTCGATTATTGATCAGGGCTTTCACAATAAATTGCTTACCCTGTTTAATTAAGGGGATCGTTATTTCATGTTGTGTAATAATTGCAATCTGCTTAACTGTTTTATTTTTTAAATCATTTGCCTGGTCTTGAAATTCAGTATGAAAAGATAGAGGTTCTAATAGGCTTAGCACTTCATCATATTTACCCATTTCATATTGATAATTTGCAAACTGCATTTGGATTTCATAATTGCCTGGGTCACTTTCAATAATGGCATTAAAAAAATCAACGGCTTTCTCATAGGTTTTTAATACTTTAAATCGCTCAATGCCCGCCTGCAATAATGTGTTGATTTTTTGTTGAATATTTTCATATTCATCGCTATAACTCGTGGTTTCACGAATTTGCATCCACTGCAAAATAGCATTTTCATAATTTTTCACTTTTTCATAATATTTCGCCAATAACTGCTTCACATGTGTATCAGTTTCAATATTTCCCAACAACGCCTTCAATCGCACTTCGGTCTCTTCTAACAAAGGTGTTTTAGTTAATAATGAACTCGCATAATGCATTAAATCCTGATCTAGCTTTTCTCTATCAGATAACAACATATCATCTTTTATCATTGAAATTAGCGCACCCAGTTGTTTGTTAGCTAACATTTTTTCGTTAAAAAACGTACTAGCAAAAGGTGCATCTACTTTAGGCGTGACAAATTTCTTGTCATCCAACATTTCGGAAGAATCAAGATTGTTATTATTGATATTGGGAATAGTTACAAAGCTATCAGATGTGTGACTATATTTATCATGCGTAAACCAGCCCAGCGCTATACCTATAGACAATATAAAAACAAATTTGAAAGTAGACTTAATCACTAAACTTTTCCAAATACGATATCTAACTGTAAGGACAAGCGAGGCAATAGTTTAAAATCATACTCTTTTTCCATAGCCAATTCGGGCACGATGTCAAAAAAAGCCCATTTGTTAAAGAAATTGTACCGAAACTTCATATTCAAAAAATATTTTGATACCTCTATTGGATCGGTAATTTGTGAATTCATTCCAATCGAATATACAATTATCTTTTTATTTCGAATCGTGTGAAATAATGAAAAACTTTGATCATACAATAAATCGCGATCATTATTTAATATATTAAATCGAGATGATTCACGAAAGAATAATTTTTGATTAACAGGCCTTTCCAAATCAAAATTTGTTGTAGATCCCCAACCTTCAGATTGATACCAAGCGACGGTCTCAACAATTCGGAACTGCCAACTATTTTGAAAAAAAGACCTCCTCAATCGAAAACGAACAAAAGGATCAACTGGAACACGAAACCGAACACCCACTTTATTACTAAACTGCCATTTATCACTTTGCGTAAAAATAAACTGTAACGCGGTACTATAGTCCTCAACTTGTGACGTTCCCGCCGTTGTATCTCCAGTCACTTGCTCGCCTTCCACAAGTTGATCCCTTTCAATGCTACTTTCAACAACCAGCCTTAATCGATTTTGTGTTTTTGGAAAATTTAATCTACCTTTAAATTGAAACTGTTGTTTCACGTTAAGGTCGGTATCTGCGGATTGGAATGAACTAATAATTAATCGACTTTTTGAACCTTCTTCTTCCATTCTCTCTTCAACAAAAAAATTGTCAATTTTGTTGGAAATGGAAATAATTTCCGCAGACACGGTACTGTGCACGCCATTGGCCACACTTTCTAGCATGCTTTCAGGTTCTGTTTCTTCAAAATCTGCATCACACGCTAAGAGTGGATAATTTACAATTATGAAAATAACGGTTACGTAAATAGATCGAATCATCATTTGCTACGGGATCGCTGCTTGCATTTTTAATACGCGACTTCATCAATTAGTGATCAATTGCTTGTCTAAATAAAATGCAATATTCAAACAAGGCTTCATCTTAGTAATTATTTAATCAATTTGGTTCTTGATTTGATTACCCATAAATTTTTTTCGCTAAAAATTAAGATAGCAACATTCAAACCGAGGCATAAATTACCACCAATTGAATATATTCAAATAGCATTTTAAACTGTATATTAGCATCTTCTTATATTTTTTGATTTATCAATATATCAATCACTTAGGACTATAATTAGTCGAATGACACTACATGAAAAATGCCCCTTATGGCTGGTAAGACTTTTTCCATTTATAAAGTGGTCCCACAAGGTTAACCCTAAAACGTTTCGTCAAGATATTCTAGCGGGTATAACCGGCGCTATCGTAGTCCTACCGCAAGGGGTCGCATTTGCTGCTATCGCAGGCATGCCGCCAGAATATGGCCTATATGCAGGGATGGTCCCAGCAATAATCGCCGCGCTTTATGGCTCATCCTGGCATCTGGTTTCAGGACCCACGACAGCCGCATCAATTGTTTTGTTTTCTGCGTTAAGTGAATTAGCCCAGCCAGGTAGTTTGGATTACATACGCCTCGCCCTGACTCTCACATTTATGGTCGGGATTATTCAATTATTCATGGGATTGGTGAGGCTCGGGGCATTAGTGAATTTCATTTCCCATTCCGTTGTCATTGGTTTCACTGCCGGCGCGGCCATATTAATTGCTGCGAATCAAATAAAACATTTTTTTGGATTTGACACAGAGCGTGGACTTCCGTTTTATGACGTTATTTATCAGTTCTTTTCTCACATCACCGACGTAAATCCCTACATCACTGCTGTTGGTTTGACGACGCTACTGATTGGCATTTTAGCAAAAAAATATATCCCTAAAATTCCTTATATGATTGTTGCCATGGTCGCTGGCAGTGCATTAGCCATCCTATTAAACCAACTTTTTGGAAATGATATTACTCAAATTAAATCTGTTGGTGCGCTACCTTCAACGTTACCTCCGTTATCAGCACCTGATTTTTCCTTACAGACTATTAAAGATCTCGCACCTGTGGCCCTTGCGGCAACCTTATTTGCACTGACGGAGGCCGTTTCAATAGCGCGCTCAATTGCGGTAAAAACAGGGCAACATATTGATGGAAATCAGGAATTTATCGGTCAGGGTTTATCAAATGTTGCAGGCAGTTTTTTCTCTGGTTATGTTGCGACAGGATCTTTTAACCGCAGTGGATTGAATTATGAAGCCGGGGCAAAAACGCCCATCGCAGCGGTGGCAGCAGGATTGTTTTTAATTTTTATCGTTTTGTTAGTCGCACCCTATGCATCGTATTTGCCCAACGCTGCAATGGCAGCAATTTTGTTTTTAGTCGCTTGGGGCATTATCGACGTACATCATATTAAAAAAATATTAAAAACGAGCAAATCAGAAACCAGTATTTTATTAACAACATTTTTTGCTACTTTGTTTTTAGAATTGGATTTCGCCATATTCTTAGGTGTCATGTTATCACTGATATTGTACTTAAACCGTACATCTAAACCACGCGTTCTCGCACGCGTGCCAGATGAGCGCTTACCAAACCGACGTTTCAATACTGACTCATCACTCCCAGAATGTCCCCAATTAAAAATCATTCGCATTGATGGTTCATTATTTTTTGGCGCGATTAATCATGTCGAAGAAACCTTGCGTCGTTTTGAATCGAACAAACCATCACAAAAAAACTTGTTAGTTGTTGCATCAGGTATCAACTTCGTTGATGTTGCTGGTGCACAATTTTTTGAATCAGAAGCCTCCCATCGCAAAAACATCGGTGGGAAACTTTTCATTTATGGAGCTAAAGAAGCCGTATGCCATCAGTTAAGACAAGGTGGATACTTGAACATCATTGGCCGCGAAAATATCTTCACTTCTAAAAAAGAGTCCCTATCTATAATTTATAATCATCATTTGGATAAGTCGATTTGTAAAACCTGTCATTATCGAATTTTTAGTGAATGTAAAAACGTAGACTAATCAATCAAATCTCTGCGTGATAATTTCGCGATCCTCTTAGAAATGCAAACTAGCCAGGAGGCCAGGAAAATTGTCGGCCCGCCATGAAATGCATATGTGTATGGAATACTGTCTGCCCACCATCTCCATTACAATTAACCACTACACGATAACCTTGCTCACTCACGCCAAGTTGACTTGCGATGCTTTTTGCAGCTTGCCCCATCGCACCAAAAATAAGTTGATCCTCGCCAGAGAAATCATTTAATGTTGTTATGTGTTTTTGAGGAATGATTAAAATATGATGTGGTGCTTGAGGACTCAAATCATTAAATGCGAGCACATGTTCATCTTCGAAAACAATGTCAGCTTTAATTTCCTTATTAACAATTTTACAAAATATACAATCCATATAAACTCCTTAGTTATAAAACCACTGTGACTTACGATACAAAAAAATTGATTGAAACATTCAAGAGAGCCCACAATTTTCCGATATTGTAATGACACTATGTAGGGTGGCAAACAATTTCAACAAAAGGAACCATATCCATTATCTTTTTTCTAATTGTTGATCAAAATAAACAGAAATATAAACAAAGTAAATGAGAAATCATTTTTCACTAATGTGTAAACATTTCATTTTGTAATATTGTACGATTTGATACCGGTATGGAAACTGATCTATTCACAATTGTATTTCGCTTGATGATAGCCGTCGTTGCTGGTGGCATTATTGGCCTAGAGCGGAGCCTTAATGGTCGCCCCGCAGGATTTCGAACGCACAGTTTAGTTTGTTCCTCTTCAGCGATGCTAATGTTGTTAACGGTTTATCAATGGGAGCTTCTTGCTTCCGCTCCGTTAGATACAATCCGAGTCGATCCCACCAGAATGGCGCAAGGTATTATGACCGGTATCGGCTTTTTAGGCGCCGGTGCAATTATCAAAGATCAAATTACTATCAGAGGTCTTACCACCGCGGCCTCAATTTGGGTGACATCATCCATTGGTATATTAATCGGCATGGGTTTTTACGAAGCTGTCATCCCAGCCATGATTTTTACTCTTGGTACTTTATCAGCCTTCCGCATGATAGAACGTCGTATACCCACACTCAGATATGGCACACTTTCCATTTCAACATTGCACAAATCGTCAATATCAGATGAAGATATTGTCAACATGGTAAAACAGCATAAATTCACACCATCCAATATGAGTTACTTTGCATTTGATCAAGGTAAATATTTGCGTTATGAAATGACAATTTGTACACGCGAGGAAGATAATTTTAAAAAACTGGCAAATACAATCGCTCAATTGGAAGACGTGACAGAATTTTCTTTGATCTCATCTGCAAGCTAGCTGGCAAATGATAAAAATAAAAAATTTCAATCACAAATGAGGGAACTCTTGTCTTATCGAATAAAATCCACACCAAAACATCTCATATTTTGATTTTTATTCACAGTAAATAATGCTTGTCAATAATGATTTTCAGTTTCGCGATAATAATTTTAAGACAATGTAGATTACAAATTATACCTATATAATTCAATGACTTATGATGAGTTTGAAAATCGCCCATTTTAACAAAACATACAGTATTTCGCTGCTCAGAGCGCAATTCTCACAATTGATCCACAGACTTATCCACAGATTCTGTGGATAACATGACTGGCTACCAACTCTCAATAACTTAGCTGATTTTATGTAAGCGAGTCCTTAAGTCATTAAGATATATTATGACTAATAGGGTGTTATTCAGCCGCCTACTGCATGACAATATTAAAAATATACGGTCACATCCGTTTGCATGTAAAATAAAATTTGAATATGACCTTACGACCTACGATTCTTTTTCTGTAATATCTTTAATGACAAAACCAATTATATTACGTGTTGCAGTTCCTGTTCCGATACGAAAGCTTTTCGACTATAAAGCAATCAATCCATTGCTTAACGCAAAGCCAGGTTATCGCGTAAAAGTACCGTTTGGCAAAATGATGAAGATTGGGATAATTGTCGAGACCTGCAATGAATCGGCATTCCCATTAAGTCGCTTAAAAGCCATTCACTCATACATTGACGCAAAACCACTATTTGATGATGAATATTTAAAATGGATGTTATGGATTAGCCAATATTATCATCACCCAATTGGTGAAACGTTATTTACCGCCGTTCCCAACAAACTGAAGCAAGATAAAACACCTCTGGACGCCGTGCAAAACATCTGGATTATCAATTCTGAGAATAAACCGGATGCTGAGATTAGTTTTAAGCGCTCACCAAAACAACAAGCCTTATATGAATGGCTAAAACAACAGAACACTCCCATATGCGATCAAGATCTAAATGATAATTTTTTACATTGGCGACCCGCTCTAAAAGGATTAGTCAAAAAAGGACTGGTGAGTCAGGGCACACAAACTATAAAATATAATTCTCTTCCAAAACCTATAAGCCAAATTGAAGTTTCCTTGAATGAAGAGCAACTTCATGCTGCAAACGAAATTAAGAAATCGCTAGACCTCTTCAAAACATTTTTACTAAATGGTGTGACAGGTAGTGGGAAAACCGAAGTTTATATCAATATTATTGCTGAAGTTGTCTCACAAAAAAAACAAGCCATTCTATTGATCCCAGAAATTGGATTAACGCCTCAATTTGTGAGTCGGTTTAATGAAAGCTTCTCGGACTCCATTGTCGTTATGCATTCAAGAAAAAATGATACAGAACGCTTAAACGCATGGCGTATGATTCAACAAGGTGAAAAAAGCATTCTTCTTGGCACTCGATCCGCGGTTTTTACGCCTTGCAAGAATCTCGGCATTATCATTATTGATGAAGAGCATGATACCTCGTTTAAACAACAGGAAGGCTTACGATATTCCACTCGCGATATTGCATCAGTTCGCGCAAAAAATGAAAACATACCATTATTACTTGGCACAGCCACACCATCATTTGAAAGCATCGCAAATGTTTTAAAAGGCCAATACACAGAATTAACTTTATTAAAACGAGCTGCCAGTACAACATTACCTAAATACTCGATTATAGATTTAAAAAATAAATCACTCACCGCAAACTTATCTCCCGAACTCTTAAGTGAAATTAAAACAACACTGGAGAAAAAAGAGCAGATACTTTTATTCTTAAATCGAAGAGGATTCGCACCCACATTGATTTGTCATCAATGTGGGTGGATAGCAGCATGTGATCGATGTGACCACAACATGACTGTGCATTTCAAAAAACAAACAGTCATGTGCCATCATTGCGGTGCAAACAAAAAAATACCTCTGAGCTGCCCATCCTGCCAATTTTCAGAATTAAACACGCTAGGTTACGGTACAGAACAAATTGAACAAACACTTTCTGCTTTGTTTCCTGATGCTAAAATCTTACGAATTGATAGAGATTCCACTTCCCGCAAGAATCGAATGCAAGAAATTTTTGCAGAAATACATCAACAAGAGCCGATGATTTTAGTGGGTACTCAAATGTTGGCGAAAGGCCACGATTTTCCCAATGTCACTCTTGTTGGGATACTTGAAGTTGATCAAGGATTATTTGGCTCTGATATGCGCGCAAGCGAGCATATAGCACAATTAATAACGCAAGTTAGCGGTCGCGCAGGTCGCGGAAAGAAACCAGGTAACGTTTTTATTCAAACCTATCATCCAGAACATCAATTACTAACTTTATTAATCAATAAAGGCTATATGCATTTTTGTTTAAAATCTTTGGAAGAACGCAAAGCCGCTTTTTTACCACCTTACTCTCATGCCACATTAATTCGAGCCGAAGCGAATCAAATCACAAAATGCTTGAATTTTCTTACCGCATTTAAACAAGCGATATATGAGAATCAATACGGCAATAAAATGGAAATATTGGGTCCAATCCCTTCTCCCATGCAAAGAAAAGCCGGCAAGCATCGTTTTCAATTATTGCTAATTAGCCCAACAAGAAATTTGTTACACAGTTGTTTGAATCAAATCATGGAAAGCATCACATCACATCAATCGTCTAGAACAGTCCGTTGGAGCATCGATATTGATCCAATTGATATGAGTTAAACTACGAAAACTCAGAAAAAGAAAAAAGGATTAAAAATTATTATCTGTGTTTGTATCATTGGAATGTTCAACAAAGTCATTCGACTCTGACGGAACAGAATATGATTCATCTGCCCACGCACCAAGATCAATCAGCTTACAGCGCTCACAACAAAAAGGACGCCATTTGGATTCTTGAGACCAAACTACTTCAGCGCCACAATGCGGGCATAAAACCGTAGGTTTACTCATAAGGCACAACAAACTAATTTAAAGGAAACATCATGTTCAATTTGAACGGGACGATCAAAACCCATTGGTTTTAAGAATCGCACCGTAAATCGATGTCGACCACCACTAATTTCTGGAAAATAAGGTGAACCCGCTGGCAATATCACTCTGACAATTTGATTGGCGATACCAGTATCCAATGTATGCTGATAAAATCCAGATTTTGCAAACGCATCCATTGCAGTTGCACTATCTCGAATCAAATTAAGCACCAAATAAATCGCATTTTTAACCAAATCAAATTCCGATAACCATTCCCGAATGTCGTCATTTCGTTGCTCAATACTTTGACTCAACCAAAATCCATAACTCGGCAAATCCATCATCATTGCGCCACCGGGAATACTGTCTCTTTGCCGAATGGACATGACAAAGTCATTTTGCTTTAATCCCTGACCGATTTGCCCTTCCATAGCACGCAAATTTTTTGCTGTTTGACATAACTCTTGTTGAACTTGCTCAAGCCGACCCACGTTTACACCCGCTATTGAGTTGTATTTTGCAAGGCTCTTGCTAATACGATCCATTTCTTTCATTAGTTCTGTTTTTATTTCTGGACGCGAAAAGACATTGAGTATATCAATAAAATTATTCACTGCAGTACGGCTATCCCATGTGGTTTTACCTTGCAAATGAAATTCAACCTCCTCAAAAAGCGATTCCAAACGAATCAAATTTCGAATTTTTTCATTTAGGGGAAGCTCATACACGATCTCATCTTGTGAAAGATCGATTTTTTCTACTGTATTTTGATTGGATTTAAGCCAGGACATGTTTGATTCAACATTTGTAAATTTGTTATCAATAATAGCATCATTATCGACAAAATTCTCAGACTCAACAAGTCCACTTTCGCCAACCATCTGCATATATTGATTATGTTGTGCTTCAACCTTTTTTTGTAATCCTGCTAAATCACCGGAGTTATCGATAATATCGTCTGCAAGCAATCGGCGGGTTTGATGATCAACTTGTGTTCTTAATATGGATTTCACGTCATTCCGGCTAGCATTATCCCGTGCCATAACGCGATTAATCTGATCATCGGTAGTCACATCCACTAATAATACGCGATCAACTAAATCAGCTTGACCGGTTTCTATCAGCAGCGGAATACACACAATACAATAAGGCGCTGTGATATCAGCAATATTGGAATTAATTTTCTGCCGAATGAGCGGATGTAAAATACCTTCTAACTTTATTCGCTCACGCTCATCTGAAAAAACAATTGCTCGCAACTTAGCTCTATCAATACCACCGTCGACCTGTAGAATTTTTGAACCAAACTCATCAATAATTGCTTTATAAGCAGGCAATCCCGGTTTAACAAGCTCTCTAGAGATTTCATCTGCATCGATGATGGGCACACCCAACGATTGGAAGCACTTAGATGCAGCAGTTTTACCACTACCAATTCCACCAGTCAGACCTATTTTTAGCATCAGATTACAATTCCAGACGAATTTGGTAAATCCAACTGTAAAATTTCCTCTCGCGTTTTAAAAAAAAACCTAGACTGTGAATAGTCAAAATATGAACTAATTTTCATTTGATTTGCTAAAATTATAGAATAATCCCGTTATTCTATCGTACTAATTCGCTAAATAAATCCTAGGATTGTCAAAACCAAGAAAAATACCATTTGGCAGGCTTACAACACAAAATAAATCCATATTTTTAAGAATAAGGATTAGGCAAAGGAGATCTGAAAATAGCCATCAATAATCGCATCACCATAGATCATGGCTACCCATCCAGCGATTGCGAGATATGGCCCAAATGGAATGGGCTTGTCCTTACTGTGTTGTTTAAAAATCATTAGCGCTACCCCAATGACTGCACCAGCAAATGAAGACAGTAAAATTATAACGGGTAACAATTTCCACCCCAACCATGCGCCCAATAGCGACAACAATTTAAAATCACCGAATCCCATACCTTCTTTGCCTGTAAGGAGTCGGAATAATTGAAAAACGGACCACAACACCATATAGCCAGCAATTGCACCAATGATACTGGATTCCGCATCGACAAAAACCACACCCAAACTACACAATAATCCGATCCAGATCATGGGCAAGGTGATTACATCAGGTAAAATTTGCGTATCGTAATCGATAAAACTGAGGGTTATTAAAACCCAGGTCAACAACAGTGCCGCTGCGGATTGTTCCGAAAAGCCGTAATGCCATGCGACTAGAAAAGATAGTGTCGCTGTCAGTAATTCAACAAATGGATAACGCATAGCAATATTGGTTTTACAAGATTTACATTTACCCCGTAAAAACACATAACTCAATACTGGAATGTTTTCCCAAATTTTAATTTTATGCTGACAATGAGGGCATTGAGACCCAGGCAATAGTAGATCAAATCTTTCGTCGGTTTTTTCAGAAACGGTCGGGTCATTTTCCTCTTCTGCTAAAAACTCTTCACATTGCATTCGCCAGTCTTTCTCTAACATTACGGGCAAACGATATATGACAACATTCAAAAAGCTGCCAATGAGCAAGCCCAATATGCCACAAGCTACTGGAAATAATACGGGATAAATTGTGAAGAAATTTTGCATGTGAATTTTTACGTCTTAGAAAACGCTACCCATTTGGAAAATTGGCAGATACATCGCCAAAACCAAACCACCAATGAGTGTCCCCAAAATCAGCATAATCAATGGCTCCATGAGTGAACTCATATTGTCTACTGCATCATCCACTTCTCGTTCATAAAAATCAGCAATCTTTGCTAGCATACTGTCTAATGAACCAGACTCTTCACCAATAGCAACCATTTGCACGGTCATGCTAGGAAATATTTTGCTTTGCATCATTGCAGTTTGAAGTTGCTGACCTGTCGCTATTTCATCGCGCATTTTTAATATGGCCTGAGCATATACATAGTTACCTGCAGCGCCAGCAACAGACTCCATTGCCTCAACAAGGGGAACTCCAGCAGCAAACATGGTCGCCAATGTTCGAGCAAACCGCGCAATCGCAGCCTTAGCCAATATTACTTTAATAACAGGCAATTTTAATAAAAATTTATCGAGAGAATTGTTAAATCCTCTTGAGGTCTTTTTCAATTTAATGAACGCAAAAACTACGACACCAATCACCCCTGCAATCACAATCCCGTTTTCTTGTAAAAATTCTGATGCATCAACTATCATTTGCGTAAATGCTGGCAAGTCGGCACCAAAACTGGCAAACAATTCCTGAAATTGAGGTACAACAAAAATCAACAAAATCATGGTAACGATAAAAGCTATAACCATAATTCCAGCAGGATACATTAGCGCTTTTTTGATCTTGGATTTTAATATTTCTGTTTTTTCTTTATATGTCGCAATTTTATTTAACAAATTTTCGAGAATACCCGCTTGCTCACCTGCTTTAACTAAATTGCAAAACAAATCATCAAAAGCTTGGGGATGTTTTTTTAGCGCTTGACCAAGGGAGCTACCGCCTTCTATATCCGCTTTTAACATCATCACCAGCTGTTGCATGCCTGGCGCTTCATTTCCTTTACTAATTAAATCAAACGACTGTACCAATGGCACGCCGGCACCCATCATTGTTGCCAATTGTCGACTAAAAATCGCAATGTCCTTGGCTTTAACCTTTGAAGATTTTGATGAGGAAAAAATTGAAGTGGATTTTTTTCTCACTTTTAATGGCGATATCCCCTGTCGACGCAATTCAGCCTTCGCCAACGCCATACTTGGGCTGGCTATTTCACCATTGTGTTTTGCCCCACGTCTGTCCGTACCTTCCCAGCTAAATGTAAGTTGTTTTAACGATTTTGTACTGGTTCCTGCTTTTGTTGCCATAGTCTTTACTCCGAGGTAACTCGATTTATTTCTTCAATACTTGTAACACCAGATTTCACCTTCTCTAATCCGGCGCGGCGTAAGTCCCAAATGCCCTCTTGCTTCGCGGTATTGGCTATATCTGTGGCATTTCCACCTTGAATAATCACCTTTGAAATTGAATCATTTATGGGTAAAACTTCAAAAATGCCGCACCGATCCTTATAGCCCGTATTGCAATAGGTACAACCATTGCTGGGTCCATACAGAGTGAAAGTCCCCAGCTCTTCATTCATAAAACCTTGCTGTAGTAAAACATCATCGGGCAATTCCATCACTTGTTTACAATGCTTGCACAACTTTCTCGCCAAGCGTTGTGCAACTATTAATGAAACTGAAGCAACAATGTTATACGCTTCAACACCCATATTAACCAAGCGCAACAAGGTTTGAGAGGCATCATTGGTGTGCAAAGTTGATAAAACTAAATGCCCGGTTTGCGCGGCTTTCATGCCTATATCGGCGGTTTCAGTATCTCGGATTTCACCCACCATGATGACATCGGGATCTTGCCTCAAAAATGAGCGCAAACACGAGGCGAAGGTTAAGCCAATTTTTGCATTTATATTAACTTGATTAACGCCGGGTAAATAAATTTCAGCGGGATCTTCTACTGTGGAAATATTTCGATCGTTGGTATTTAAAATACTGAGTGCAGAATAAAGTGTGACGGTTTTGCCGCTACCGGTTGGACCAGTAATAAGTATCATACCCTGAGGCTGTTTAATCGCTTTTATAAATTCTCGTTTTTGGTCTTCCGTCATCCCCAGGGTTTCAGCACCAAATTTGAGATTACCCGAATCCAATATTCGTAATACTATTTTTTCCCCAAACAAAATTGGCAAGGTACTAACCCGAAAATCAATAGAACGCGTTTTGCTAAGCTTTAATTTCATGCGTCCATCTTGCGGCATTCTGCGCTCGGAGATATCTAAACGGGACATGACTTTTAGTCGGGTTGATATGCGATTGCCAATGCTAATTGGCGGAGATGCAATTTCCTGCAATATGCCATCGATACGAATTCTAACTCGGTAGCGTTTTTCATATGGCTCAAAGTGAACATCCGATGCACCCTTACTAATCGCTTCCATCAGAATTTTGTTCACAAAGCGAACGATGGGTGCATCATCTACATCGGAGTCATTAACATCTTCCAGCTCATCTTCAACCCCAATAAATTCCAATTCATCTAATGATGTGTCCGCCAAATTAGATAATGTTGTTTCTTTTGTATCTAAGGCTTCCTCAATTTTTTGTTGTAATGCCAATGCCTCCACCAATATTGGCTCGACGTTTAATCCTGAATTGAATTGAATTTGGTCAAGCGCATGGAGATTAGCTGGATCGGATATAGCGACGAATAACTTCTTACCACGCTTAAACAATGGCAGCGCATGTAATTCTCTTACCAGCTTGTCATCTATTAATTGGATAACTTCAGGATCTTGATCCAGGGTATGTATGTTAAATAATGGAATGCCAAACTCTTCCGACGCGGCGATTGCTAAGACTCGGCTTTCAATGATGTGATGTTCAAGCAAATAACTCACAATGCCAATATTTTCACCGCTGGCGTTTTTAACGGCGCGTTTGATTTGCATAGCATCGATTAAACCCTTGCTCACAAGACGCTGGGGCAGTCCATTTAATACCATGGGTTCAAATCCATTTGTTTTTAACCTTTACTACTGATGTCATTTGTTTGATCACCAATCCTCGTATCCATTCATTTTGGCTGGGTAAACCGTAGCATACCTGTATCGGCAGAAAAACCGAATTCATTGAATCAAACATTTGAATAGTGGAATAAAAAAGCCCCTCAAGTGAGGGGCTAAAATGTGGGGAGGGAAGGACGGGGTGATCAGTAACAAGTCGGGTAGTTTGTCACAGTCCTTCCAATTCCATGACAACCAACTTTGTCGTATCGCCTAAGCGATAAGTGTTACTATGTTTAGTATTTGCATCTAGCATGCCAACAACTGCAAAAAAAAAGTCCTTGTAAACAAGGACTTTTAAATTCGAATATAAACTCTATCTCTGATTAGTTATTACACCATCTCACATTTGCATTAGTACAAGTTCCAGTGATGGTCCAAACCAAAGCCCCACCCTCCACTGTTGGCGTATTGGTATATGTAACATTAGCTTGATCCTGATCATCAAGAGTAGAAGTAAAGGAAATAGCGTTAGATGTGCCATTTATCGTAAAATCTGTTAATGCAGATAAACCGTCAGGTACAGTTGTAAATTTAGCTGGAATCCCATTTGCGCCAAAAGTCGCGCAATTACCTATTGCTTCGGTCTGCAAACAAACCGAAATATGTGTTTTATATCCATCAGCTAAAGAAATTAAATTAGAAAACTTAGCCTTCTCTGTATAATCCCGATACATTGGCATGGCTACTGCTGCCAAAATCCCCACAATTGCAATCGCAATCATCAATTCCACCAAAGTAAAACCCGATTGCTGATTTCTCATATTTTTCATTTAACTCTCCTTACGTCTTAACAAACAACTTTAAATTACAGGATGGATACTGCAGCGCATATGCCACAATCCTGACTTTTTTCTTATTTCATCAATCCAGATGAAATTTGAAATTTTTTTTGTGATGAAGTTCTCGGGAAAAGTTTTTAAATTTCCCACACTAAATTTTATAGTGGTATAAAAATGAGCACTTCATCACATAAATACTGCCCCGCCGGGTCAGTAAGTGACAATATTTGTCAGCCTAGATTGTCACTTTATATATTTTATTGATTTACAGCATTGATCAGACATCAATCTAGTTCTAATTTCTTTAAACGATAACGTAATTGGCGAAAACTAATGCCTAATAATTTTGCAGCAGCTGTTTTGTTATAACGTGTTTTTTCTAGTGCTTCTTTAATCGCTTCTTTTTCAATCGTCCCAAGATAGGGATCCAATGCAACGCGGGATTTATCCATGGATTCTAAATCCCCCGGATCAACATCCGGCAACTGTAAATCTTCGGTATGAATTAATTTTCCATCACATAATGTCATTGCACGCTCTAATATATTCTCTAATTCGCGAACGTTACCGGGAAAAGAATAAGAACATAATTTTTCCAAAGCATTATGGCTGAGCTTAACCGGATCAACCTCCGATGCCGCGGACAAGCGAATGATTAAATGCGCAGCTAGCTGGGGAATATCTTCCGGGTGCTCCCGCAAGCTTGGTACTTGCAATTCGATTACGTTGACCCGATAAAACAGATCTTGACGAAAATCACCACTTTTAACTAAATCAGCCAAATCTTTATGAGTGGCACTGAGAATTCTCACATTTATGGTGACTTCCTTTTGTGCGCCCACCGGCCTTACTGCTTTTTCCTGAATAACTCGCAGCAATTTAACCTGCATATGCATTGGCAAATCAGCAACCTCATCAAGAAATAAGGTGCCATTGTTTGCAGCTTGAAATAATCCTTCCTTATCGGCAATTGCTCCAGTAAAGCTTCCTTTTTTGTAACCAAAAAACTCGCTTTCCATTAAATGCTCGGGAATGGCGCCACAATTCACAGGTACAAACGGTGAACTGGCTCTCGGACCTTGCTCATGAATCATGCGCGCCACTAACTCCTTACCACTACCGGATTCACCTGCAATGTATACAGGCGCTTGGCTTTTTGCCAATTTACCGATGGTTGTTCGGGTTGAGATCATGACGGGAGAATCGCCCAATAAGGTCAAAGCGCTTTTCATTTCTTTTTTGTTTGGTTGGCTTTTTACTTTTAATGCAGACAACACCATTGTACGTAGCGCTTGCAGATCTAAGGGTTTAGAAACAAAATCAAATGCTCCGGCTTTTAATGCTTGCACAGCCGATTCCACGTTGCCATGTGCAGTTATCATTGCAACTGGCGTATTGCTATGCTCCTGACTGATTGTTTTCACCAAATCAATTCCATTTCCGTCAGGCAACCGCATGTCAGTTAAACATAAATCGTATTTATTTCGTGATAAAAGAGCCTGCGCTTGCGCAAGACTATTTGCAATGTGAGACGCGATATCCATACGCTCAAGTGTAATTTCAAGCAATTCACAGATATCAGGCTCGTCATCAACCACCAACACTAAATGATTTGCCATACTTTATGTTTGCCTTTTAACTTTAGAAAAACTGATACGAAAGCAACTACCACTGGTTGGCACGGGAACATAATCCAAATGGGCTTGATTCGCTTCTGCCAATTCCCGCGCGATATACAATCCTAAACCAGTCCCTTTATTCGCCGTTGTAAAAAAAGGCTCAAAAATTTGATCTGACATTTCTGGCTGAATTCCTGATCCGTTATCAATGACATCTAAAAAAGGCCCACGAGATTCAACGGTTTCCCCACCTCTGAGCTTGAGTATCGTGTTTCCATTATCTGAACTATGTCGAATGCCATTTTGACATAAATTTGAGAGGATTTGGTGTAGATGACTGGCATCCATGTAAACAGTGACATCCTTTGGATTAATATCTATATCAATTTTACTCACTTGAATATCATGTGTGCGAGCAAACTCCTCCACAAAATTGGTTAACCAATCCGATAATGTAATCAATTCAGGCGCTGCATTATCTCGGCTGGTCAAACGCATAACATTTTCAATAATAGTATTCATGCGCACAGATTGTTCACGGATAATTTGCGTTAACCGACGATCGGCTTTATCTAGATTATTTGATTCTTCCAACAATTGTCCCGCATGACTTATGGCACCCAATGGATTTCGAATTTCATGGGCAATACTGGCAGTTAACCGCCCCAGCGCGGTTAATTTTAAATGTTGGGCTTGTTGATTTAACATGGACGTATCCTCCAGCAAAACCAGCGTGCCGGCATAACCTTTCAAACCCAAGCGCGTAAACCGTGGATAAATTGCAACGGATCCAGTGACGCGAAACACCTGGGTGTCAAAAGCCTCATCTTGGATCCAATTTCCTAATTGAGTTGCCAATTCATCGGACACTTGCTCTATTGCCAATCCATTTGATTTAACGGGTATACCGAGTAGATACGCTGCTGCTTCATTCATTAAACGAATTTGTTTTTTATCGTCAATAACCAAAACACCAGATCCCATACGTTGAATAATATATTCATTCAACTGACCCATATTTGCCAAATCTTCCCCACGTTGTGCCGCAAGACTTTCCGACTCAACTACTCGACTAGACAATATATTTGCGATAATCGCTGTCATAAAAAATGTCACGCCCAGCAAACCAACCTGGAGAAAATAATTGGGTGATCCATCAAAACCTAAAACACGAAATCCATGCTCCAGCAATAATACTAATGATATGCCAGCGGCAAAAGCGAGGGCTTGTTTTCCATGGCAAAATACGCCAATGATTGCAATATTAACCACCAACAACATACCCAAACCACTTGCGATACCACCAGAGGTATACATTGCAATTAGAATGGCAAAGATATCGATAAATGCATTAAGATAAATTTGATAGGTAAAACTAATACGCTTGTTATTAACCAACCAGATTGAAATCCCAGAATAGGTAACATATACAAACATGGTTGAGACAAAGAGTGTCGCACCTTGATAGCCAAGAAACATCAGGTTAGGTATTAAAAAAAATGTGAATAAAAAGGCTAACGACAGGATGAGTCGATAATATGCCAACAATCTCAATGTTGACCAAGCTGGCAACTCAGACTTGTTTAATTTAAATTCATTTGAGGTTAGATCATCTAACATGTTACAACATTATTTGAATCAGCAAATTTAGTTATCCTAATTTACATTTACATATAAATGGGTAAATTTTACAAAGCACCACTTTTGTAAATCTCAACCATCAAAAGTAGTTTGGTAGGAATTATTCAGTAGAATTGTTTTGGTTACTATGCGCTAAACTGCAATAGATTTTATTATCTTTCATGATGATATCTTTTTCAGGAATATGAACACCACAAACCGTACACTGTTTCATATCCGCAACTTTTGCCTTAAGCATTTGCTGACGACTTTCATTGTACTTTTTACGATCACCCATAATCCGTTTAATTAACAACACACACAATATCAATACTGCAGCAAAAATAATTGTTCTTGTTATCCCCATGTCTTATGCTCCCAAATATTATTATTTAACATGCAATGTAACTAATGACTTCTATCGACAGAAAATCGTGCAATAGAAACCAGTGCGCGCTTGTAAGGTGAATCCGGTAAAAATTGTAAAAAGGAAACCGCTTTGCCAGCTTCTTTTTTTGCCGCTTTAGACGTGTATTCAATAGCGCCCGTCTCTATCACGACTTCCATTACCGCATCAATATTATCTCGGTTGCCTTGTTCTATTGCTTCTCTAACCACTTTCACTTGTTTACTATTTCCATGACGTATCGCGTATATCAATGGCAGAGTGGGCTTTCCTTCCGCCAAGTCGTCACCAATATTTTTCCCAATGTCTTCGCTAGACATGCTGTAATCCAGCACATCATCAATCAGTTGAAAAGCAGTTCCGAGGTGCATGCCATAACGACTCATCGCATCCACTTCTTCCGCATTACGACCACTAATCACTGCACCAAGTTTAGTCGCCGCCTCAAATAGTTTGGCAGTTTTATAGCGGATGACTTCTAAATAGGTTTCTTCGGTTGTGTTTGGCTCACGGCAATTCATCAACTGCATGACTTCGCCTTCGGCGATAATGTTTGTCGCGTTGGCTAATATCTCCATGACTTGCATGCTGCCAACTTCAACCATCATTTGAAATGCACGAGAATAAAGAAAATCACCGACTAATACGCTAGCTTCATTGCCCCAAAGCGCATTTGCAGTTTTTTGCCCACGACGCAATTCAGATGCATCCACTACGTCGTCATGCAATAGCGTTGCGGTGTGTATGAATTCAACCACCGCCGCAAGTGGAATGTGATGGTAACCCTGATAACCAAACGCCCTGGCTGCCAATAGCACCAATACTGGCCTCAATCGTTTACCACCACTATTGATAATGTAGTGCCCCAATTGATTAACCAGTACAACCTCAGAATGAAGTCGATGGCGAATAACATTATCAACTTCCTGCTTATCAGCCTGAACCAATTCCATCACAGCATCTATGGACATCAACTTAGTGTTGCCTGGCGTAATCTCTGCTTCACAGTCGGCGGAGTGATCAATATTTAGCGAATCAACTTGCATAAGATATTTGATTTATAAATGATAGTGGTCCGATTATATAAAATATGTGGTTGCAGTCAAAACGAGTGCAAATACAACAATTTCCACAAATGGCTTGTTAACAAACTCTAACAGGTTTGACATTAAACAACAGTAAATAGTAAAATTCGCGGCCCATTAAATTGCCCTCAAGATCTTGGAGATATTACGATGTATGCGGTTATAAAAACAGGCGGTAAACAGTATCGCGTAGAAGAAGGACAAACAATTACCGTTGAAAAATTGGATGCTGACGCTGGGAGCTCCTTTGAACTTGATGAAGTATTAATGCTTGCCGACGGTGATGACGTTAAGATTGGTACACCATTTATTGAAAATGGCAAAGTATCAGCAGATGTTGTTGAACATGGGCGTGGCGATAAAGTCCGCATCATTAAATTTAACCGAAGAAAACATCACCGCAAACAAATGGGACACAGACAATCTTATACAAAACTAAAAATTACAAGTATTTCAGCAAACTAAGATCGATAGAGGCATAATATGGCACATAAAAAAGCAGGTGGTAGTACGCGAAATGGTCGCGATTCTCAATCTAAACGCCTTGGAGTGAAGCGCTTCGGCGGACAAGTTGTTAGTGCTGGAAATATTCTAGTACGCCAACGAGGAACTCGATTTCATGCTGGCTCAAACGTTGAAAGAGGACGTGATGATACCTTATTTGCCACAGCCCACGGCACGGTATTATTTGAAACCAAGGGCCCCAAGAACCGAAAATATATTAGTATCGTCCCCACCAGCTAGACACGATTTCTTAAATTGATTAAAAAAACCCCTATTTAGGGGTTTTTGCTATTGTACTATTTTTACCTAATTCTCACTCATCAGCCATTATGAAATTTATAGACGAAGCAACCATCACAATAGAAGCAGGCAAAGGCGGAAATGGCTGCGTAAGCTTTCGGCGGGAAAAATACATTCCGAAAGGCGGGCCTGATGGCGGTGACGGAGGTGATGGCGGAAGCGTTATTTTAGTTGCCGAAAGCTCATTAAACACATTGGCTGACTTTAGATTCAAACGCCAGTACCGTGCTGAAAATGGGCAAGGTGGAATGAGCAGAAATTGCACAGGAAAAAGCGGCCAAGATCTTTTCATTAAAGTCCCCGTTGGCACCATTGTACAAGATGTCGACACACATGAAATCATGGGAGATTTGGACAAGCAAGGGAAATCCCTCAAAGTCGCTCAAGGCGGCTTTCATGGATTGGGAAATACACGATTTAAAAGCTCTACCAACCGAGCTCCAAGGCAAAACACACCAGGAACTCCAGGAGAAAAAAGGGAGCTCGCGCTAGAACTACAGGTATTGGCGGATGTCGGCTTACTGGGCATGCCAAACGCTGGCAAATCCACCTTCATTCGATCTGTGTCTGCCGCAAAACCCAAAGTAGCTGATTATCCATTTACGACACTCTACCCAAATCTTGGCGTTGTCGGCGCTGAAAGCCATGGCAGTTTTGTGATTGCTGATATACCTGGATTAATTGAGGGTGCTGCAGAAGGGGCCGGACTCGGAATTCAATTTCTTAAACATCTCTCACGCACAGGATTGTTATTACACATTGTGGACATCGCACCACCTGAGAATGACAAACACCCTGCAGAACAGGTAAAGGCAATAGAGAAAGAATTGGCAAAATTCAGTGAATCTTTAGCAAACCAACCAAGATGGCTTGTGATGAACAAACTTGATTTGTTACCTTTCGAGGAACAAGAACAGCGATGCGAAGAAATAATTAAACGTCTAAACTGGAAAGAACCTCATTTTAGAATTTCAGCAATTAGCTCATCCGGTACAAAAGAACTGTGCACTGAAATTTCTAAATTCTTAACACATGAAAAAGACGAAGTGGATCAGGAAGATGATACACCGTACTCGCCCTAACTATGAACACGTCTAATGCAAAACAAATTTGGGTTGTTAAAGCAGGCAGCTCTTTATTAACTAAACAAGGGGCTGGATTAAACCATCAATTTATCAACCTCTGGGTTAAGCAAATTCTTGAGCTACGAAAACGTAATATCGATTGCATTTTAGTGTCGTCTGGTGCTGTAGCCGAGGGTTTAAATCGCATGAAAATTCAATCCCGGCCCCATGAATTACACATGTTACAAGCCGCTGCGGCCATTGGGCAAATGGGTCTAATCCAATATTATGAAAGCCAGTTCCAAAAACACCAACTACATACTGCACAAATTTTGTTAACTCATGAAGATTTTTCACATAGACAACGTTATTTAAACGCAAGAAGTACATTAAAAACATTACTTGAACTCAAGGTCGTTCCAATCGTCAATGAAAATGACAGCATTGCGATAGATGAAATTCGATTTGGTGACAACGATACACTTGCAGCGTTGGTTGCAAACTTGGTAGACGCAAATCGATTGATCATTTTGACCGATCAAAATGGATTATTTTCCGATGATCCTCGACAAAATCCCAACGCAACGCTTGTAACAAAAGATTACGCAGGCAATCCAGATCTAATTAAATTAGCAACCAAGGGAAAGCCGGGGAAATTAGGTCGTGGTGGCATGCTAACAAAAGTTAAAGCTGCCGAACGCGCAGCACTGTCTGGAACCACAACAATTATCGCCAGTGGAAACCAGGCAAACATATTGACTTCAATTGCCGACAATAATCCTGATACCGGAACGTGGTTACTAACAGATAAGGAACCTCTTTCAGCACGCAAGCAATGGCTAGCAAACCAATTACAAATTAAGGGAAAAATTATTATTGACCAAGGCGCTAAAAAAGTACTCACAAACAAAGGGAGTAGTTTATTGGCCGTTGGCATATCAACGTGCAGTGGAAAATTTTCTAGAGGTGAAGCCGTTTTATGTGTAGACGAAAATGGTCATGAAATTGCTCAAGGACTAATTAATTATAATAATGAAGAAACAAAACTAATTGCAGGAAAGCCAAGCACAGAATTTGAAGCAATATTAGGTTACATTGATGAACCAGAACTAATACACCGAGACAATCTGGTCATTTTATCAAGTGAATCATAAGAAAACTCAATATACCCGATTATAATAACTATTGATTATGAAACTAGATATTTATTGTGAACAATTCTATGATAAATTCTTACCGCTCTTATGTTTTGAGTTGTATTTTAATTCAAGAGCCTAATTTTTACGACTGACGAGGGCCTGGCTCCTATTCTTAGCGTAAGTGATTGAGTCATCACCGGGTATTTGCGCTTTAGTTTTACTCTCGCCAAGCGACGTTTATGTCAAAGGAATCATGATAGTGATCTTAAAAATCATTCGTTTTCTGACAATTCGAAACATTGTATTACATTAATTAAAATGTTATTTGCGTAAGAAGCCATCTTGATTTTGCATGCGTTATCGCAAAGTTATTATATAAAGAGTTAATCAATATCAAACACTCAAAACTCATATAGCTGATTTTTTAGGTTAAAAAACCGGGAAAATTAATGAACGTGAAGCCACTTTTAAGTCGATTTAAATCCTCTAATCAAGAAAAGAAAATCGCAAACGAATCTATAGACAATGCAACATCGCCAAATCATTCATCACAATTACTCAAACTGTTAAGCCTTAGCTTACAACAAGATAATGGCAAAAACGCCATGATCAATATTGCGACAATGATAAGTTATGCAATGGAGGTGGATGCGGTATGTATTATAGAGAGCATCGATAATGAAGCTCAAATCCGGTACATTTTTACCGAAAATGGAAGTGTTCAGGAAATTGATCAAGTATGGAATGACAATGATGTCTTTCAAAAAGTCATTGAATCGAGTATTTCCAGATATTATGAAAATGCCCAGCAACATTTCCCTAATGACAAATTATTAGCACATTTTGATACCAACTCGTTTTACTGCGTCCCAGCAATTAACGAAAGTAATATGGTCACCGCTATCATTTGCTTATTAAATAAAGCAGACAGAAAATATTCTGAAATCGAACACGAAATACTGTGCATGATGGCTCAACGACTTAGTCGTTTTTTTACGCGAGAACATGAAAAAAACGACACTTTTTTGAACAACAAAACAGATCATACCGATAAAAATAGTCAATCTTGGCAACTAAAATCCACTCAAGCTGAATTAAATGCAGCAAATCAAGCGCTGGAGTCCTTGAGCTTCGCAGTATCTCATGACCTTAGAGCGCCTTTGCGTGCAATTGACGGTTTTAGCAAAATATTAGCGGAAGACTACATCAAACATCTCCCGGATGATGCAGTAAATTACGTATCCCGCACACGTAAGGCCTGTAACAAAATGCGTCAGATGATCGATGATTTATTGTGGTTATCAAAAGTCTCTCGGAAAAGTTTCGAATTACAAGACATTGATTTCAGCAAATTAACCGAAAACACAATAAACGAGATATTCGATAAAAAAGAAATTTCAGATTTTGATCTTCAAGTTCAACCAAATTTGCGCGTTAATGCAGACAAAGATTTATTGAAAATCGCAATTCAGCAACTTGCATCCAATTCACTCAAGTTTTGTAAAAACGACACAACATTAAAAATAAGTGTTTTTATTGAACCGGATGACTCTGAAACGGTATTTGCAGTTCGCGACAATGGTATTGGTTTTGATATGAATTATTACGATAAATTATTTGAGCCATTTAAACACTTACACAATAATACAGACAAATTTATTGGCACTGGTATTGGATTAGCGATTGTATCGAGAATTATCAGTCGCCATGGCGGCAGAATCTGGGCTGACAGCGAACCAGAGGAAGGTGCAACATTTTATTTTACGCTAAGCCCGACCAATAAAGAAAAAGTGTATTAATTCCGCAGTTAAATCGCGATATCATCGCATTTTGATTTTATCTTTCCATAAAAAAACCGATCTTTATTGATCGGTTTTTTTATGGAATAGGGTACGTAAAATTACATCGTTTTAATCGCAGTATTCAGCCGGGATTTGTAACGAGAAGCGGTATTTCTTTGAAGAATACCTTTATTGATCATTTTATCTAGCACTGGAACAGCAACTTTAAACGCTGCTACCGCATCATCTTTTTGACCAGCATCGATTGCTTTTCGAACATTTTTAACGCATGTACGCATTCTTGACCGCAACGCTGCATTGTGCTCACGTCGGCTGTCATTTTGACGCGCTCTTTTTCTTGCTTGCGCTGAATTTGCCAAATTACTGCTCCTTAATTCTGTGTCTGTGTTTCAACGAACGCGGAATTATCCTTGTCGACGCGTATGATGTCAAGCCAACTTTTCACTACACAATAGATAAAAATTTAACTTTAAAACCAAATAGATATAAGCACATTATCTGCCGTTTTTGCTAAACTAAACTGAATATTGTAATCAAACATCTCAAAAAGGCACATCTCTGGGCAAGAAATTACTAAAATCCGCTGCTGTTGTTAGCAGTATGACAATGATTTCACGCATTTTGGGTTTTGTAAGAGATATGGTTTTCGCTCGCTTTTTTGGGGCAGATGCTGCAACGGATGCTTTTTTTGTCGCTTTTAAGATCCCCAATTTTCTTCGACGTTTATTTGCTGAAGGCGCATTTTCTCAATCATTTGTACCTGTATTTACTGAGTATAAAGAAACACGCTCAGACGCGGACTTAAAAAATCTCATTGATTCTGTTGCAGGCACGTTTGGATTAATCCTATTCATGATTTCACTGACCGGCGTATTTGCGGCGCCACTGTTAATCATGGCGTTTGGCCCAGGATTTATTGGAGAGGAAACAAAATATGATCTTGCAGTAGACATGTTGCGCTTTACGTTTCCCTACCTGTTTTTCATTTCCTTAACAGCTTTTTCAGCAGGAATTTTAAACAGCTTTGGCTATTTCGCTGCACCCGCTTTTACGCCAGTTTTTCTTAATATCGTCCTTATTTCCATGGCGGTTTGGATTTCACCTCACCTTGACCAACCTATCATGGCTTTAGCATGGGGTGTTTTTATTGCCGGGGCCGTTCAATTGCTATTTCAGTTTCCTTTTTTATTAAAGCTAAAAATGCTGCCAAAACCAAAATGGCATTGGCGTGATCCAGGCGTGCAACGAATAAAAAACTTGATGCTACCCGCAATATTTGGATCATCTGTAGTACAAATCAATTTATTATTTGATACGTTAATTGCGTCGTTTCTTATCACAGGCAGTATCAGCTGGCTATATTATTCCGATCGATTGGTGGAATTTCCGCTAGGACTATTTGGTATTGCACTCGCAACAGTGATATTACCAAAACTATCGAAAGACCATGCGACTGCATCAACAGAAAAATTCTCAGCAACCTTAGATTGGGCATTAACCTGCGCTTTTCTCGTCGGATTACCGGCTGCCGCTGGCCTTATGGTATTGTCTGAGCCTATGCTGACCACATTATTTTATGGTGGCGCATTCACCGCTGAGGATGTTTACCTTTCAGGCTTAAGCCTGATGGCTTATTCAATTGGCTTGATGGGATTTATATTAATAAAAGTGTTAGCACCCGGCTTTTATTCCCGACAAGACACAAAAACTCCTGTTAAAATTGGCATTAAAGCCATGATTGCAAATATGTTGTTAAATATTATATTTGTCACCCCACTTTATATAATGGACTTTAAAGGCGCACATTCTGGATTGGCATTAGCAACAGCTTGCTCTGCTTATTTAAATGCCTGGTTATTATATCGGGAATTACGTGCCAGAAAATATTACCAACCAACGAAGGGTAAGCGGCTAACCTTAGGTAAAATTCTCATTGCCTGTATTGTTATGTCAGCTGTTATCGCGTGGTTATCACCTGACTTACCCACCTGGGTGGAGTGGGAAATCTGGCAGCGAATTTGGCACCTAAGCTACATAATTGCAGCGGGTTTCGTCGTTTATCTCGCTTGCTTAGGGCTGCTTGGATTTAAATTTAGAAAAGTGTTACAAATATAGCAAAATTTCAAGCAAACAAATGGGCTGGCTAATGAGTCAAGAATTAATGATAAACCGCATCTATGATTTCTCGATGCCGATCATATTCTGAATCAACCGCTTTATTGATGCCCGTTAATTTTGCACGCTCCAATACCAATTTTCCTTCTTCCGATTTATTTAGTTCAGTTAGGATTGTCTGGATCTTAAATCGCAAATCATCTGGAACAGTGGGTGAAACCGCCCATGGCAAATGTGGCAATTGTTCACCGCGCACCAAAAACATTAATTCATCTTTTTCTATCACTTCTGACACCATTGGCAGATCCAGTACTTTATCACCAGAACCTGCAGCATCGGATTGCTTAAAATAAACACTCATAATCGCATTGGGTGGATTCTTCGCAAAATACTTTCCATAATCACCCTCATCTATTCCCGCTCTACGCAAGTAATATAAAGGCGTAATGTAGCTCTGCATGGCCTTCGGCCCACCGCCAAAACTGATGGTTTTACCTTTTAAATCACGTATGTTTTTAATACCGCTATCTTTACGGACCAAAATCGAGCCTGCAATTGTATCCTCACCAAACTCTTCATTTTTTGCGATGACACTATACTGGGATTTCTCGTGGGAAATGACATAATGATATTGATTGTAGTGGACTAAATCATAACGGTTCTCCATGACGCCTTTCCAAAACGACGCAAAATTCCTAGAGGTATTAATAACAACGCGTTTACCCAACTTTTTAGAGAGATAATTAGCCAAAGGTTGAAACAAATTAATCGTCACTTTTGTATTACGTCTTGGAAATATTCCTAACACAAATACGTCATTCTTTGCATTAGCAGCAAATCCTTGAGAAAACCCAATAGTGCGGTCTCCATTTACACTTAAAATAAACAGAGAAAGTAGAAATGCCACCAAAACAACCGGCTTAATCCACATGACTTATTCCTTAACTTTTACTAATCCTTTACTCACACTATAGCGGTAAGATCATATAAAAATTAAAGAAAAAACCTCATTTGATTCATGTTTATGGACTTCTTCATGCAAAATATTGATTTTTGTCGGTTTACAATTAACAGGCAGCTAACTATCACTTATAATCTTCTATTTTGAGCTTTAATTTATGGAAATAATTCGCGGCGTTCACAATTTATCCGATTATCACAAAGGCAATGCTGTGACGATTGGGAATTTTGATGGCGTACATGCCGGTCATTTAGGCATCATTCATCGGCTAAACAACGTCGCAAAACAACATCAGGTACCGGCAACGATTATTACGTTTCACCCAACGCCACAAGATTATTTCAACCAAGGTAGTAAAATACCGCGGATAAATTTATTTCGTGACAAGATGCACACATTAGAACAACTCGGAATTGATCGCGTGGTGATTATACCGTTTACAAAAAAACTAGCGAATTTAGAAGCAATCGATTTCATAGAATCCATTCTTTTAGAAAAGTTAAAAGTAAAACACCTGATCATTGGAGATGATTTTCGTTTTGGAAAAAACCGAAAAGGGGATTTTGCGTTATTGCAAACGTACAACAATAAAAATGGTTTTTTTGTCGAAAATACCCAGACAATTGAAGCCCAAAACGCCCGCATTAGTAGCACCAAAATTCGTCAATTTTTATCAGAGGGTAATTTGAATACTGCAATTAAATTTTTAGGTCACCCATTCTGTATAACAGGTAAAGTTATCCATGGTGACCAAAGAGGCAGAAAACTTGGATTTCCCACCGCAAATATTCGACCTAAACATCGAATTGCATTACAAAATGGCGTATATGCAGCTAAAGTAGAAATAGAAAATAAAGTTTGTAATGCCGTTATCAATATTGGCCTACGACCGACAGTGGATGGCTCGAATTATTTAATTGAAGCACATATTATTGACTTTAACCAAAACATATATAAGCAGCGAATTTCAATTTGTTTTGAAAAATTCATTCGCCCAGAACAAAAATTTGACAACCTGAACTCACTAAAAGAACAAATTGAATTAGACAAAACAACAGCAATTAATCATTTAACTCAAATTAGTAATTAAAAATGACAGAATCGAAAAACTACAAAGATACATTAAATTTGCCTAAAACTGCTTTTTCAATGAAGGCAAATTTACCAACCCGTGAGCCGCAAATGTTAAAGAAATGGGACTCCATGGGACTTTATGACAAAAGACAACAACTTTCAAAAGGAAAAACAAAATTTATTTTGCATGACGGCCCACCCTATGCGAACGGCGATATCCATATCGGACACGCTGTTAATAAAATTTTGAAAGACATGATTGTTAAGTCAAAATATTTAAGTGGATTTGATACACCTTATGTTCCTGGCTGGGATTGCCATGGACTCCCCATAGAACTCCAGGTGGAAAAAAAAATCGGTAAAGCTGGTGTAAAAGTTACACCCAAGGTTTTTCGAGCCGAGTGTCGCAAGTACGCACATAAACAAATTTCAAAACAAAAAGTGGATTTTATACGCTTGGGTGTATTAGGAGATTGGGATAACCCTTACCTCACCTTAGACTATAAAACCGAAGCGAATATTGTTCGAGGACTTGCGAAAATATTTTCCAATAACCACATTCACCAAGGATTTAAACCGGTCCATTGGTGTGTTGATTGTGGCTCTGCTCTCGCGGAAGCAGAAGTGGAATATCAAGATAAACGCTCTCATGCAATTGATGTAAGATTTCCTATTCAGGATGATGCCGCTTTTATTAGTCAACTTCATCACACCGAATCAAACATTGGCAGTGGCCCCATATCCGTCGTCATATGGACAACCACACCATGGACACTACCTGCAAATGAAGCAGTTTGCCTCAATCCTAACCTTGATTATGTACTCGTAGAATGTAGCGGAAACAAAGGCACAGAACGATTATTAATTGCAGAAGCGCTGTGGAAAGATGCAATGGGGCGTTATGGTTTTGAAGAGCATCGTGTTGTTGCGTATTGCACAGGACAAGCACTGGAAAACACCAAACTACAACACCCATTTTACGACAAAGATGTTTCAATTATTTTAGGAGATCATGTTACCACGGAAGCAGGTACAGGTTGTGTACATACCGCGCCCGCTCACGGCCAAGAAGATTATGCTGTTGGATCGCGATACAATTTGCCGGTTGTAAATCCCGTCGGTGCAGATGGAAAGTTTTTAGCGGACACACCATTGTTTGCTGGGCAACATGTCTTTAAAGCTAACGAACAAGTGATGGATGAATTAAACCGGAAAGGTAATTTGGTTCACCATCAGGCATTAAACCACAGCTACCCACATTGTTGGCGACACAAGTCTCCCATAATTTTTCGCGCCACGCCGCAATGGTTTATTAGCATGGAGCAAAACCACTTACGAGACATGGCCAACAAAAATATACCTAACATTAGCTGGATTCCATCCTGGGGACAAGCGAGAATCGAGGGAATGATTTCCAGCCGGCCTGACTGGTGCATATCAAGACAACGAACTTGGGGTGTGCCTATCGCAATTTTCGTCCACAAAGACACACAACAATTCCATCCAGATACACCAGCGTTAATGGAAAAGGTCGCAAATAAAATTGAGACTGACGGCATTGATGCGTGGTTTGATTTGGAAACAAAAGATTTAATTGGGGATGACGCCGAATATTATGAGAAAATTTCGGATACGCTCGATGTTTGGTTTGACTCAGGTAGCACACATTATTGCGTTTTAAGTCAACGCGATGATCTTGGCTTCCCAGCGGATTTATATCTCGAAGGATCAGACCAACATCGTGGATGGTTTCAATCATCATTACTCGCATCATTGGCTATGAATGATACTGCCCCTTACAAGCAAGTCTTGACACATGGCTTTACCGTTGATGCTGACGGCAAAAAAATGTCTAAAAGTGAGAGAAATGTTGTAGCACCACAAAAAATTGTCAACTCTCTTGGTGCGGACATTATTCGCTTATGGGTTTCATCAATAGATTACAGTGCGGAAATGACTGTCTCCGATGAAATTTTCAAACGAACCGCTGATGCCTATCGACGCATAAGAAACACTGCACGTTTCTTTCTAGCAAATTTAAACGGATTTGACCCAAGCTCTCACCTGCTAAACTTTAACGACCTAATTGAACTGGACAAGTGGGCAATTCAACGGACAGCTTTATTACAAGAAGAAATTAAAGAAGCGTATGACAATTATGAATTTCATGTTATTTATCAGAAGATTCATAATTTTTGCACCGTAGAAATGGGCAGTTTTTATTTGGATATCATTAAGGATCGCCAATATACCACACAGACAAAGAGCATTGCTCGTCACTCTGCACAAACTGCATTATTCCATATCGCACATGCATTTAGTCGTTGGATATCGCCAATATTAAGTTTCACAGCTGATGAAGTTTGGCAACACATACCCGGTGAAAATTCTGAATCCATTTTTCTCGAAAATTGGTACACATTCCCTAATCTCATTGAAAGTAAAACCTTTTCAATGGACTTTTGGTCTGAGTTAATTGAACTACGCGTTGCTGTTAGCAAACAACTGGAAAAACTACGTGTTGCCGGGCAAATCGGTTCATCACTTGACGCCGAAGTTAAGCTTTACTGTGGCACTGAAATTAAAGAAAAACTTTCATTGCTGCAAAATGAATTACGTTTTGCTCTTATAACATCAGATGCCGAGGTTTTCCCTGATTCGGAGAAACCTTCCCACGCAAACCATGTCACATTAAATAATGGCGATGAAATTTGGATTGACGCTTTTGTCTCAAGCCATAAAAAGTGCATTCGCTGCTGGCATCATCGAGATGATACTGGCAGTAACTCAGAACACCCTGACCTTTGTTCTCGTTGCATAGAAAACGTCGAAGGCAATGGTGAAAAAAGAAAATTCGTATAAAATTCGTATACAACAAGAGTAAATATAAATATGCTTAAATGGCTTTGGTTATCGTTAATCATTATAATATTGGACCAACTGACTAAAGATATCGCTAGCAGTAATCTTGAATTATTTAATCCAGTCACTGTATTTCCTATGTTTAACTTTACGCTAATGCATAATACTGGCGCTGCGTTTAGCTTCTTGAGTGATGCTGGCGGGTGGCAACGTTGGTTTTTCACAATTCTCGCATCGGTTGTCAGTATTGGCCTGGTAATCTGGATTTATAAATTAAAACCTGAAGAAAAGGCGACGGCGCTTTCCTTGGCTTTTATCCTTGGTGGTGCAATTGGTAATTTGATAGATCGAATACGACTTGGATATGTCGTCGATTTTATCGATGTGTATTATGATACCGCTCATTGGCCAGCGTTTAATATTGCTGATTCTGCAATTTTTATTGGCGCTGCAATAATGATAATCACAAGCTTTAAACCGGTAAAAAATACTGAGCCAGAAAAATAGAATACATGTCGTCGCTGCGGTCATAAAAAACCAAAACAATGAAATCCTCATTGCTAAAAGACCTGCACATCTTGACCAAGGAGGTTTATGGGAGTTTCCTGGGGGAAAAGTCGAGCCGGGCGAATCTCCAGAGCACGCACTTCAGCGAGAATTACTTGAAGAAGTAAACATTCAGCCTGAAGATCACAGACCATTAATTCAAATTCCGTTTAATTATCCAAATAAATCCATCTTCTTAGATGTTCGATCGGTCTCACAATTTAGCGGTAATGCTATAGGCAATGAAGGGCAGCAGATCCAGTGGGTTAAAAAAAAGGCTCTCCCTCACTATGCTTTTCCTCTAGCTAACCACGCTATCTTAACCGCAATAAATCTTCCCAATAAATATCTCATTACGCCCGAACCTGCTCCCGGTGATATCATTCCTTTTATTAATAAGCTTGAGGGCTGCTTAAAAAAAGGGATTAAATTAGTGCAGTTGCGGGCCAAGAAAGCTCCCATTGAAGATTTGAAAATTCTTTATGAAGAATGCAACATGCTTTGCAAAAAGTATGATGCGACTTTGCTTTTAAATGGATCGTTGGAAATTGCAGAATCGTTTAATTGCACCAAAATTCACCTAAGTGCCAAAGCAGTGATGGATAGACAAAAAGAGTTACCAAAATCACTTATTGTTTGCGCATCTTGTCACAACGAGATTGAAATCCGTAAGGCGATAAGTATTGGTGTGAATTTCATTGTTCTTTCACCAGTTAATTTAACCGCAACGCACCCCAACGCAACACCGCTTGGTTGGTCAGAATTCTCTCGATTATGTTCCATTTCCAGTATTCCGGTCTTCGCTCTGGGAGGTATGTCAAAAAGTGATTTAACACTCGCCAGAAAAAATGGCGCCCAGGGTATTGCAGCCATACGATCTTTTTGGAATTAGTTTTATAACCGTGTAATATTAGCCCATAAATCCACTGGATAAACTCTGTCGTAAAACAACGTTTAACTTAAACACTCACTTTATTTAATTGATCAACTACTGGTGAAATATGGAAACAACATACTCGGGCAATGATGTTTTATTTATTCTGTTGGGTGCCATTATGGTACTTGCAATGCACGCTGGATTTGCATTTTTAGAAGTCGGTACCGTGCGCAAAAAGAACCAAGTAAATGCATTGGTTAAAATTATTTGTGACTTTGCCGTTTCAACAATAGCATATTTTTTCATCGGCTATGGTGTTGCTTACGGAATAGGTTTTTTCGATAGCGCCACTACCCTTGCGGAAAAAAACGGATATGAGCTAGTTAAGTTCTTTTTCCTAATGACATTTGCTGCCGCGATTCCAGCCATTGTATCTGGCGGCATCGCTGAACGAGCAAAATTTTATCCTCAACTCATTGCGACAGGCATTATTGTCGCATTTGCCTATCCTTTATTTGAAGGCATTACCTGGAACGGAAATTTTGGCATTCAAGGTTGGCTCGAAACCACCTTTGGAGCTCAATTCCACGATTTTGCTGGCTCGATCGTTGTTCATGCGATGGGTGGCTGGATTGCATTGGGCGCGGTAATTTTATTGGGTGCACGCTATGGCCGTTACACAAGCGCTGGAAAAGTGGTAACGCACCCCCCATCAAGTATTCCCTTTCTTGCTTTGGGTGCCTGGATTTTATCTGTAGGGTGGTTCGGATTTAATGTTATGTCAGCGCAAGCAATCGATGCAATCAGCGGGCTTGTTGCACTGAATTCATTGATGGCAATGGTGGGTGGAATATTAGCAGCACTTGTTATAGGAAAAAATGATCCAGGTTTTGTTCACAATGGACCACTTGCTGGCTTAGTCGCAATTTGTGCTGGGTCCGATATTATGCATCCAATTGGCGCACTGATCACTGGAGTTGTGGCAGGTGCGTTATTTGTCTGGACATTTACACTAACGCAAAACAAATGGAAAATTGATGATGTTCTGGGCGTTTGGCCACTTCATGGATTGTGCGGCGCCTGGGGCGGAATAGCCGCAGGGATTTTTGGTCAGCAATTTTTTGGTGGACTAGGCGGAGTTAGTATAATGTCTCAAATTTTTGGCACCGTTATGGGAATAGCCATAGCCCTTGCCGCTGGCATTATTATCTATAGCATCCTAAAAACTTTTATGGGCATACGAATGACTCAAGAAGAAGAATACGACGGTGCGGATTTAAGTATTCATAAAATTCAATCTGAAGCTTACGACAAATAATCCTTAGTATAATACATATCAAATTTGGGTAGTACATGTTGCCATTCGCGTCATTGCTACCCATGCTTTTATAATTTCTTTTTCAATAATCTCACATATTCCTCTAACGATTGCATGTCCGCATCGCTCACCTCTTGCAATCCATTAAAACGCGTCTTATTAAAAAAGTCTTTACCCATTGAGCTATTTGGAAAAGACAATAAAAGTGTTTTAATTTTTTTCTGAAAATCATTTGAATACTTTGCATCAATCATAAATATTGCAGATGGCAATTCCCCAAATTCTGCCAATAACCTAATTTTGTTTGGGTTTTTTAATCCATACATATCATAAACACTTGGCGCTACAATACCGGCTGATGCTTTATTCATAACAACTGATAAAATTACATTATTATGTGAAGGTAAATCCAAAAACGTAAAATCCTGCAATCCATTTTTTACCAAATATGACTCCGCCAACAATGACACAATCGCTAGCGAACCGGGCGCACTTATTGTTTTTCCTTTTAAGTCTTGAATAGAACTTATGTCACTACTAAAGTGAACAATAAGATAACCTTTTAGTTGACGAGAAAATCGCGCAAGACGATCATAATGACCGGCCTGTTCCGTAAGCAATGCAAAGTGTGGAGCGGTAAATATAATATCATAATGTCGTTTTTCCGTTCTTTCAATAAATGTTTTAAAATTGGGCGCAGACAATAAAACAACTTCAAAACCCATTTCTGATTCAATGTATTTCTTAATTGGTGAAAAAGTTCTAACCAAACGATTTATACTTACATACGGTAGCAAACCGACTTTCATTATTTTAATGTCATTATCTAATGCATATATATTTTCAAGCCGCAAAAAAAACAGCAAGAAAAAACACAATATAAAACTAACCAATTTTTTCACATTTTTTTCCATTTAGCATCAGAGTTCGTAGCCTATCCCAATAAGTTTAGTCTAATTGCTGCATAGCTGCTGAGCCATTTTTTTAATCTGGTTATTGCAGTTGAATGCGAACTTAGCGCGCAAAAAGTACATTTATTGCGTACTATTAAAAAATCATGAATCATCAATTCGGTTAAGCTGGAAGGTTTTATAAGCGCTAGCCCGCATTTCTCACAGGGTCGCGAGATTATCGCGCAGAGAATTGATCCCACAAGGGATTTTCTGACTAAGCGGAATACCGACTGTATTTCCGAAGGAAGAAAATTTCTTGTGGGATCAAGGATCAAGTGAGAATTCGTGAATCCTGTGAGAAATGCGGGCTAGGGCAGTAAATTGTATTGCTAGACATCTTGATTCAATCAATGTCTCTAGATATACGATAGGGTGTAATTTTTTCTACAGATTAATTATCAAGTAGCGGCAAGTTAATTTAGTGTCGTGTCGCCTAGACTAGCAATGTATCAAATTGAAGCTTTTAATGAACAAAGCTTTTCAATAGAAAATGATTCACTTGGTTTATGCAAATAAAATCCTTGTACGTAATCAACGCCTAATTCAGTTAACATGTTTAGCGTTACTTCATCCTCTACAAATTCTGCAACAGTTTGCTTATTCAAACCTCTTGCCATATTCACTATGGATTTAATAAAAACTTGGTTTTCATGATCATTTGCCAAGTCATATGAAAACAATCCATCTATTTTAATCACGTCTGCTTGCAAATGCTTGAGATACAATAAAGACGCGTAACCAGAACCAAAATCATCAATAGCGACTCGACACCCAGATTGACACATCAATTCTATAAAACGTTGAGCATCGTTAATATCAGAAACCGCTGAGGTTTCCGTTACTTCAATTAATAACCGTTTTGCATCTACAGAGAATACTTTAAGTTTATGAATAATAAACGACGCTAGCTCCAAGTCATCAAAAGACCTGCCGGATACATTTACCGCCATACAATTAATACTGGGATTAGATGCTAATATCTTAATCACCTCTTCAATTACCATACGATCAATTTCAATGATACTTCCTGATCGTTCAGCAAAAGGCACAAACTGTCCTGGAGGTATGACAACTGATGGGTCGCTAACATCCCTCATTCTAACCAATGCTTCCAAGTAATTTAATTGATTATTTTTAGCATCAAAAACACCTTGGAAATTCAAATAAAACAAACCTTTTTCTAATGCTTGAGATATCCTGTCGTTCCAATCCATTCTTTTGAGTACTCGTTGCGTATTATCAAGGGATTTTTCATAAACTTTCCAAGTGTTTTTTCCTGAATCCTTAGCCTGATACATTGCCAAATCTGCATAGGCCAACAACTCATCTTGTTCTTGAGAATGCTTTGGATACATTGAAATACCAACACTGGAGGTAATTGTAATCTTTCGATTATCGCGATCTATGAAAATATTTGATATGGCTTGTATTATTCTATCTGCTAGTTGAGTTGCTGAATACTCATCCCCATCAATTATTAATATAGCAAATTCGTCACCACCCAAGCGGCAAAACAATTCATTCTTGCGCACCAAGGTTCCAATATCATTTGCTATTTTTACAAGCAACTCATCACCACACTTATGACCAAACACATCATTTATATTTTTAAAATCGTCGACGTCAAAAAACACAATTGCCAATTCACAATTCTGTCGATTACATCTCTCTATATATCGATGCAACTCTTCTTGAAACTTTCTTCTGTTAAATAATCCCGTCAAGAAATCATGCTCGGCAAGGTATATCAATTGCTCTGCAGTATGGCGTTGCATTGTTGTGTCCTCAAAAGTCCAGAGTGTCCCAATACGATTTCTTTTTTCATCAAAAACTGGATAATGTTTTTGAATAACATATCGACCATCTGGTAATTTGGACTCCACAGATCCAATATCTAACGAACTAACTTCTTTATTAAGTAACCAATCTAACTCATGCCCTGCATAGACATCATCTTGGATAAACTCAACAATTTGCAGAACAGGCATGTGAGTAATTTCAAGCGATGAAGGCAAATCCCACATTTTCATAAATGACGGATTATAATATTCCACTCTATCATCTGTCGTCTCAAAGAGTATTCCTCGTGCCATTACAGCTAACAAAGATTTAAGTCTTGCTTTCTCTTTCAGAGAAACAATTAACAGCTGAGATTGCTCTGATCGACTGACATTTAGGTCTTCAATTCGAGTTGCTAAGGTTTGCGCCATTGAATTAAAAGCATCCGCCAATAAGGCAACCTCGTCCTTGGATTGAAACTCAACTCGCGCATTCATTTCTCCCTTGGCAAATTTTTGACTGATGGCAGTCAAATCTTTCAAATTACGAGTCAACCACATACAGATTACGAACAAAGCGATAGATGAAATTACTATCCCTGTAATCGCGATTGATAAGCTAGATCTAAACAAAAAGGATTTCGTTTCGGTTAAAAATTTAGTAGAGATTCCATAATGTAATTCACCATAGCTCACACCCTCAACTTTTATGGGAATCGAAGAATTATAGGTTGGAAATTCTTTAATAATTGAATCTAACAGACTATGTGATTTTGGAGGAATCGTAACTGGTTTTTGCCCACCCACAGACGCAATTGCTTTACCATCCAAGCCTAGCAACACCAACCTAACGATACCTTTTTTTTGTATGCTGTCATTAATTATTTCATTGAGCACCTCAATATCTTGTTGAACAAGAGGTGCGCCAAGCGATGCATTCAAAAGCCGTTCAATTTCGGAAATCCTAATCTTTGATTGCTCTAAAAAACTTTCTTGGACTAATTGGATATTGTCTGCCACTAATAAAGAGACAAATAAAATTTGAATAACTACCGTTGAGGCAATTAGTTTAAATCGTAACGAATGAATCAGTTTGGTTGATTTCATTTTACAATCTTGTTATTAAAATCGTTAAACAGATAAAGAAATAAAGTTATGCATGCCATAGCCATTTCATTTACCAATTATCTATAATAATTATAAAATAACTAAAAAAAACAACGCTTCAGTTATATTGCTAAGCAGGCAACACTAAATAATATCTACTTCAAAAACGAATAGAACTTTAAACTTATTAGTATTGATAGAGAATCATTTTTAAGGATTTGATTTTTTATTATGCACACACAATGTATGTAAGTGTAGCAGAAGAAATTTAATTTTATTAAAATGGATGGTGGGCCTGGAAGGACTCGAACCTTCGACCAATGGATTATGAGTCCACTGCTCTAACCAACTGAGCTACAGGCCCTGAATAATTTAATGATTATATTGCAGTAATTGATTAAAGAGAACTAGTTCAGCAATAAATATATTATTTGACTATCTTTGATCCAGTTTCAATATCTTCTTAATTTGTAATAAAAAACCTTCGGCATTCACATACCGAAGGCTTGTATCATACTTCACAATGTAATTACTCTAGAAAACTACGTAATTGCTCTGACCGAGAAGGATGTCGAAGTTTGCGCAACGCTTTTGCTTCAATTTGACGTATTCGCTCCCTGGTTACATCAAATTGTTTACCAACCTCCTCAAGCGTGTGATCTGTATTCATATCAATACCAAAGCGCATTCTCAAGACTTTTGCTTCTCTTGCAGTCAATCCTTCTAATATTCTCGTTGTAGACTCACGCAATCCTTCAAATGTCGCAGAGTCATTCGGTGCAAGCATATTCTGATCTTCAATAAAATCACCTAAATGCGAATCTTCATCATCACCAATTGGCGTTTCCATTGAAATCGGCTCTTTGGCAATTTTTAACACTTTTCTAATTTTATCTTCTGGCATCTCCATTCGTTCTGCCAATTCTTCAGGTGTTGGTTCACGCCCCATTTCCTGCAACATATGACGCGACACTCGGTTAAGCTTATTGATTGTCTCGATCATGTGAACTGGAATACGTATTGTCCTAGCTTGATCAGCAATGGATCGAGTTATCGCTTGACGAATCCACCATGTGGCATAGGTTGAAAATTTATAACCTCGTCGATATTCAAATTTATCTACCGCTTTCATCAAACCAATATTGCCTTCCTGAATTAAATCAAGAAATTGTAAGCCACGGTTTGTATATTTCTTAGCAATCGCGATCACCAATCGCAAATTAGCTTCAACCATTTCTTTCTTGGCTCTGCGTGCTTTTGCTTCGCCAATTGACATTCGTCGATTGATGCTTTTAAGCATGTTAATCGACATTTTACATTCTATTTCTAACTGACCAAGTTTTTGCTGGGCATCTTTAATATCATCAATATGCAATTTCAAATACTCAACATAAGCGGCATCTCTATCAAGAAACTTGTCTATCCAATCGAGATTGGTTTCATTTTCTGGAAAGGAAGTGATAAATTCTTTACGTGGCATTTTCCCCTGTTTTACACAAATATGCATTATTAAGCGTTCTTGTTCACGCACGCGCTCAACGACATATCTCATATTGGAAACAAGAGAATCAATAAATTTGGGCGCCAATTTAAACTCTAAAAACATGTCTGCGACTGTTTCAACATGCTTAATCGTTTTCTTATCCTGCGCACCATATTTGGCTTGGGAAGCGAGAAATTTCTTATAATTCTTTGCGATTTTATCTACAACAATCCTAACTTCTTCAGGATCAGGACCAGTATCTATGACTTCATCATCGGTTTCCGCCTTAGGCTCTGGCGGACTTGGAATTTCGTCACCAATATCTGGATCCGCAAAACCAATAATAATGTCAGTTAGTCGTAATTCTTCTAACTCAACTTTTGCATAAGCTGCGAGAAATCTTTCAATAGTGGATGGGTATGAGCCAACAGACAATAAAACTTGTTTAATGCCTTGTTCAATGCGCTTGGCTAATTTGATTTCACCTTCACGCGTAAGCAGCTCAACAGTCCCCATTTCTCGCATATACATACGAACTGGATCTGTTGTTCGGCCAAATTCACTATCGACGGTTGCAATTGCAGCGGCGGCTTCTTCTGCAGCTGCTTCATCATCTTCTTGAGTCGCACCTGCTGTTAGAATAAGCGAATCCGCATCGGGAGCGACTTCATGTACAGGGATGCCCATATCGTTGATCATACCAACGATATCTTCAATTTGTTCCGGATTTACTAGCTCATCGGGCAGATGATCATTTACCTCTCGATATGTGAGATAACCTTGCTCTTTCCCTTTAGCAATCAATAACTTAATTTGAGACTGTTGCTCAGAATTCATATTATACTTATAACCTAAACTATCAATTAGCGAAAAATTAGCGCGACATTATACATTAAACTATATCGTTTGTCTCAGCGCTGGCGGTAGACTATGTTCAACTAACATTATAGTTGATTGTTAGATTTGTGAACGGCACACTGTCCAACTTTGCTTCTTCATAAAACCCCCTTCCTTTTTAATTTATTTTTTGTCAATTTATAATTAGTACACAATTGAGAAAATTCAATGCACTGGACTATGCTTTTCTTCAATTAGCTCAATCATTCGAGCTTTTTCTTCGTTTGAAAGCGAACTCGATTTCGATCGGTTAATGAGATCCCCCAATTCCTGCTCTTTTACTTTTTGCTCAAGTTGCTGCATTGCTCCACTAAATTCGGAATAAAAACCTTCCTCAGGAACATGGTGTGACCAGTTCAAAACGGACACAAGTGCAGCTTCTTCTTCTTTACCACGCCATTCTTCCATTATTCCCGCTGTATTTACATTGGGCCGCGATTGTATAAACACAAGTAATCTTTGCAATAACATTGCACCTGGTAACCGAAGCGATGCAAATATTTCCGGCTTTTTAACATCCTCAGCAAAAGATGGCCTTTCCAACAACATCGCAATAGCCAGTCGTAATATTGACGGTTTCTCTGATTTCGCCATTCCTACCCTAGCTTTTCTCGACGAACTGTTCGATTTTGGCATTATCTCAGCCATTAACTCACTCGAGGACATCCCGATATACTGGGACAATCTCGCAACAATTAATTGCACAAAACCCTTTGAGGGAATCTGCCTTAATAACGGCTTCGCCTTTTCCAATAATCCTGCTTGACCATCCATAGAACGGTAATCATGATCTTCAATCAATCTATCTAGCATAAATTCTGACAATGGCTTGGCAATAGAAACAAATTGCACAAATCCTTGAGCACCATTCTGCTTAACCACATCATCTGGATCTTGCCCTTCAGGTAAAAAAATAAAACTGAAGCTTATGTCATTTTTAGTAAATGGCAGGGAAACCTCCAGCGCTTTCCATGCGGCATTGCGACCGGCAGAATCCCCATCAAAACAAAATACGATTTCACTGACATGCCTCACAAGTTGCTGTACATGATTTTGAGTAATTGCAGTTCCTAATGTCGCAACGGCATTATTTATTTTATGCTGCGCTAATGAGACAACATCCATATAACCTTCAACAACTATCACTTGATCAGGGCGAGGAGACTGCCCTAGTACGTGATATAAACCATATAGTTCAGAACTCTTGTGAAAAATGCTCGTTTCAGGGGAGTTCAGATACTTTGGTGTTGCATCATCAATCACTCTACCGCCAAATGCAATGACTCGCCCGCGCTTGTCTTTGATAGGAAACATGATCCGATTTCTGAATCGATCATAAACCTGGCCAGATTCTTTTGAAATCAACATTCCTGTCGAAATTAATTGTTGCTTCAACTTGGAATCCGCATGGAAATATTTTTCTAGATTATTCCAACCGCTGGGGGAAAATCCCAATCCAAACATTTTTGCTGTCTCACCTGTCAAGCCCCGTCTTTTTAGGTAATCGATTGCTGATTGCTTGTCAGGATTAGATTTGAGCTGTTTAATATAGTAGGCTTCCACTTTTTTCATCAATTGATAATAATCAGCGTTGTCTGCACGGCTCTCCATCGACTTATTTTTATTTTTTTCAAAAGGTACCTCTAATCCAATACTATTCGCAAGCTCCTGCACCGCCTCAACGAAATCAAGATGCTCGAAATTCATCAGAAATCCAATGGCAGATCCACTCACGCCACAACCAAAACAATGGAAAACTTGTTTATCAGAACTAACGGAAAAGGAAGGGGTTTTCTCTGTATGAAATGGGCAGCATGCTTTAAAACTGTTACCTGCTTTTTTTAGTGGCACACGCTTGTCTATGACATCGACAATATCGATTCTAGCTAAAAGCTCATCAATAAAATTACGCGGAATTGAACCTACCATTACTTATGCATTGATGCATATCAACCTTATATAAGTCAAAAACGGTACAAGTCGCTGTTAACTGAGTCGGGATTTAATCATTTTACTGACAACTGACATGTCAGCACGCCCCTGGGCTTGAGGCTTAATAATTCCCATGACTTTGCCCATATCTTTTATTGTTTCAGCTTGTGTTTTGCTGATTGCCTCTTCTACTAACGCAGCAATCTTTTCTTCGGACAAAGGCTCAGGTAAAAAGGACTGGATAACGACAAGCTCGTTTTCTTCTACACTTACCAGATCATCGCGGCCCGCTGATTTAAACTGTGTAATAGACTCGCGACGCTGCTTAACCATTTTATCAAGTACGGCTAAGATTTGCTCATCATTTAGCGTAACTCTCTCATCAACTTCGCGTTGTTTAATCGCAGCCATAATCAATCGAATAACACCCAGGCGCTCCTTATCTTTGGAACGCATTGCGTCTTTCATGGCTTGTTGAATTGAAGCAGATAAGCTGTCGGACATTAAAGTAGCTTACCGTCTGACTGGTTTTGGCTTTGCTCGAGTAGCACCCCTAGCACTACTTGAACCACCACGTCCTCGCAACATTTCTCTCGCATTTTTCTTTAGTTGACGCTTTACCGCAGCAGCTTGCTTACGCTTTCTAACTTGTGTTGGTTTCTCATAAAACTCTCTGCGTCTAACTTCTGACAATACGCCAGCTTTTTCACAGGAACGCTTAAAACGTCTTAATGCGACATCAAAAGGCTCATGTTCTCGTAATCGAACCATTGGCATGTAATATTCTACTCCTATTTAAATTTCTTGGTGTAACATCCACAAAAAAGCTTTAGAATTGAACTACTTTTTTGTAAAGAACCGCGGATTGTACCCCCTGCTATCGACCAAAGCAATCGGGAATTAATTAATCTGTAAGTCAAACCAACTGACCATAGACTGACCTTTTTTAACACAAACAAGCAATTCATTTAAATCCATGAGCTTAATGACATTTTAGTGATACAAGAACCATGCACATACTTGGAATAGAAACTTCGTGCGATGAAACTGGGATAGCGGTTTATTCAGCGGACGCAGGCCTAATAGCTAATAACGTATACAGCCAAATTAATGTACATAAAGAATACGGCGGAGTAGTACCCGAGCTTGCATCGAGGGATCACATTCGAAAAACACTGCCGCTCATAAAAACAACTCTTGTAGATGCCAATATTTCGATGTGTGACCTAAGCGGTATCGCGTACACTGAAGGACCTGGCTTAATGGGTGCCTTGTTAAGTGGCGCAAGTATCGCACAATCATTAGCTTGGAGCTTAAATATCCCCGCTATTCCTATCCACCATATGGAAGGGCATTTGTTAGCACCTTTGCTGGAAAATACAAATATAACCTTTCCATTTTTAGGCCTTTTGGTATCTGGCGGCCATTCGATGTTAATTCGAGCAAATTCACTAGGAGACTATAAAATTCTGGGTGAAAGCCTAGATGATGCAGTTGGTGAAGCATTTGATAAAACGGCAAAACTATTGGGCCTGGAATACCCTGGTGGGCCACAATTAGCAAAACTAGCTCTCACTGGAAAACCAGGCACTTATAAATTTCCACGACCAATGACTGATAGGCCAGGTCTTGATTTTAGCTTCAGCGGACTAAAAACATTTACTTTAAATACATATATCAATTCAAGCAAAACTGAACAAGATAGAGCAAATATTGCTTTAGCATTTGAAGAAGCTGCGATCGATACCATTATGATTAAATGTCAGCGAGCAATTAAATCTACAAATGTAAAAACGCTTGTTATTGCGGGTGGCGTGAGCGCAAACTTAACATTACGCAAGGAATTGGACAGGCTGGGTAATTCACAGAGTATTGAAATCCATTACCCAAGCCCTGAATTTTGTACTGACAATGGCGCTATGATCGCATACGCAGGTTTTTTGAGATTTAACAAGAACAAACAGAGTCGACTAAGTTTTAATGTTAAATCTCGATGGCTATTGGAATCACTAAAATCACCATGTAGAGACTAAGTTAATATTCTCTTTTAACAACAGAGCTAATAATCGTTGTTTTTTGCTGATATGTCCGTAACCAACATAATGTGATTTATTTGTTAGTGTTATCAATGTCAACTTTTACTGTCTGCAATTTTTTCTCACTATTTTGCACATCAGATTTCAGTTGAAAATGAGCCACAACTGCACCACCAACGATAGCGCCGACCAAGAATGCAAGAACAACAGCTTCTGCTACGGTATGTAACATTTCCATGTGACAACTCCTAATTTAATTGATTGAAGTCAATATTTAGCTAAGAATTCAAGACCCTTAGCGTCTATATAATGCTTCGGCTAAGAAAAATTTTGCTTTAGCTCAAGTTTATATTTGCAGAGAATATGCCAACAGAAAATTGCATATTGTTACGCTAGAACCGCAAATAATAAGATAGAAGTATCAATCGGATATAAAAAAATGTAAGAATTGGATTACAAGGCATGGTCTAATTTGATTAGATATATTAATTAACACGTTAAGATAATAATTTGACACCGTCAAAGTATGATAATTTTTTGATTATATTTTCATTTCAAAATGGAATGATACGGCGTGCTCCGTACTAAATCATGCTCAACCATTCGATATTTAACAAAATCTTTTTTCTGCTCAAAATGCAAAAAAGGATTACCATTTATTTGCTCTTCCATTGTAGACCGCTCCCTGTCTGCATAATTATGTCCTGGATGAATCACAGTTTGCTTTGGCATTTCTCGTTGCAACTTTGTCAGTGTATCAAACATTTGATTGGCATCACCGCCAGCCAAATCACATCTGCCGCAGCCAAATATAAAAAGAGTATCGCCAGTTATCAATTCCCCACCAATTCGGAAACAGGCAGAACCGGGTGTATGACCTGGTGTATGTAAAACTTCAATCTCTGTTTCGCCTAGCATAAATTTATCACCACCATAGTGCAGCGATTGACTTTGCATAAACTTGCCACAAAACTTAGCTTCAGCTTTTAAAATATGAACTTCGGCATCATACAAAGAGAGTAGTTCGTCTACCCCGTTTATGTGATCAGCATGACTATGTGTTAATAAAATATCGGTGATCTTCAAGTTTTTCTTCTTCGCGTGCGCAATAATTTCAGGCACATCCCAAGCAGGATCAACAATTGCGGCTCTATTTGTTGCGATATCTTGAATAATGTAAATAAAATTTTCCATTGGCCCTAATTCTAGAGATTCAATTTTAAAAGATTTTTTTGTTTCCATTATGCTTCCATACATTCACTTGAACGACTTTTAATTTCACGTAATTTAGATACAGTTAACTTTGCTTTATCCGCCAACTCTAACGCTCTATTTAAACGTGCTGGAGCGGAACGACCCATACATTTATGGTTTAAATCCCCTAATATTGCTTCTGCAAATCCCGCAATTAATTTTTTTCGACTAATGTCTTTTCCGACCAACCATGATTGTATATCCATGACTTCATTGGCAACCTCCAACGCAAGTGCGTTATTTTTATTCCACAAACTCTCAACTGTGCCACCACACTCCAATCCAGCAATATTTGTTGTTAATATATATACGTTTTTTAGTATTAGCTCCTCCTCCATTTCTTGCTCACTGTTAATTATTGTCACAGGTATATCAATTGTTCCCAATGCAGATTGTATTGCGTTAGCTTTGGCGCCATAAACTGGGCTTGGAATTATGACTTTAACATCTTGTCCTTTCTTTTTCTCAAACCAAACAGATATAATCGTAGGACTAATTAACTCATGTTTTAACCAATCCTTTGGAAGCAATTCATTCTGCAAAAGCACGAGTTTATCTTTCCATTCGGCGGGAATCGATTCCAAATTATTTTGCAAATCATTTTCAGCCACCGCTAAAATAACTAAATCAGGATTCGGCTCTTTTAAAGCAATATTTTTAATTTCCATTGATCTTGTCACGGGTATAACCGTAAAACCATCACGCAAAAATCCACGAGCAAATACAGAACCCATTTCGCCTATACCAATAATTATCACTTTTTTAGTCACTCGCATGCCTCCTATTAGTCGATATTTCAATAAAGTTTACCATAAAAAAAAGGTGACCCAAGGGCCACCTTTTTTCCTCCGATATATAAGGGTTTATTGAACTGTGACTAGTACAGTCGCTGGTGAAGGATCTGACAAATTAGTACTATCCTTGACAGACATAGTCACGGTAAACTGGCCAGTCTTATCAAAATTGACTGTCACCGACTCACCCACTGCCCTAGGTCTATAGCCATCAAATGACCAAAGATAACTCATTTGCGTATCACCATCAGCATCCGTTGCAGCGCCTCGAAAAGTAAAAGTATCTCCTCGGTTAACGGTAAATACATTTGACAATGGCGAGACAATCGTTCCATTTGGCGGATTATTACCACTCGGTGCATTGTTAATTACATTTATCGTAACCATTGCTGGAGTAGAATCAATCGCACCCAAGCTATCAATGACTTTCAAGCTCACAGGATAACTTCCCACCTTGTTAAATGTAATGTCACCCAAAGTAGCGCCTAATCGATTTGCTGTAGCACCTGCAAAATCCCAATAATATGTCATAGGCATATTATTATCTGGATCAACCCCTGAACCCGCAAAATAAACTGAATCACCAACATTGATGGTCATGTTACTAGCTGGTTGATCAATCGTAGAATTAGGTGATTGATTTGCTGAGGTAATACCAATAACGGTTATGATTCTCTCAGCAGGTGTTGCGTCAGATAATCCCAAACTATCAGTTGCTGTCATCTCAACTCGATAAGTACCAACACTTGTAAATGTTACTGTTCCAGGTACTTGCGATGTAGAGCTAGGAATCAAGCCATTAAAGTTCCAACGATATCGAATGGGATTATTATTTTCAGCGTCAGTTGCGGAAGCTGAAAAATTCACGCTATCTCCAACAAATATTACTAAGTCTGTTGCAGGTGAATCAATAATACCAACCGGTGGAGTATTTGAAGTAGGTGAGTTTCCACCTAAAACAATAATGACTCGCTCAGCAGGTGTAGGATCCGACAACCCTTCCTGATCAATCACATTCAACCTAACGCGATAAGTTCCACTAGTATTGAAAGCAACTAAACCAGGATTTTGCAGAGTAGAGTTCGCTCGAGCTCCATCAAAATTCCAATGATAAGCTAGCGGGTAATCTCCATCGGGATCAGTGCCAGTACCAGAGAAATCCACAGAATCACCACTTGAAATCACCAATGTACTCGATGGAGTTGTGATAATTGCATCAGGTGGAAACACATTACTGGTAGTTGAACGAACCGTAATAGTCCTAGCTGGTGGCGTTGGATCTTGCAACCCATTGTCATCCGTAGTTATCAACCTAACGTTATAAATACCCGCCGTGTTAAATACGACGTTACCTGGGTCTTTTATAGATACGTTTGAAGCTGCACCATTAAAATCCCAATTGTAATTTATCGCATCGCCATCTGGATCAAACCCCAATCCAGAAAATGAAACACTATCACCAGCATTGATCGTAACGTTTGTAAATGGTGACAGTATAAATCCATTTGGTGGCTCATTTAAGAAAGATGGATTAGTTACGACAACTTGCACTACTGCAGGAGTCGGGTCTTTCAAACCACTCGCATCTGTCACTCTAAATGACACATTATAGATTCCAGCATTATCAAATTGAACACTGCCTGGAGAAGCCATCAATGAATTTGGTGCAGCTCCATCAAAGTTCCAGTAATAAGATAATGGAGTATCTCCGTCTGGGTCATTTCCAGTACCACTAAATGTCACACTATCACCAACCTCAATTTCGATATTACCCTGTTGTGGAGCAAGTATTGTGCTTTCAGGCGTAAATACAGTATTGGTACTATTGCGACTTGTCACCGTAATAATCCGAAACTCTGGCGTTGCATCCGTTGCACCAAAACTATCAGTTGCTGTTAACGTCACTCGATAAATACCAGGTGTTTGAAAAAACATATTACCCGGGTTTTGAGCTGAACTGTTTGGCATAGCGCCATCAAAATTCCACAAGTATCTTAACGGAGTATTGCCTTCTACATCCGTTGCCGTCCCCCTAAAGAAGACAAACTCTCCTTCGGAAATTGTCATATCTCCAGCAGGTGACAAAATACTTGTAATTGGCGCATTGTTAACAGGAACGGTGTTAGTAATTCTCACCGTTACTTGAACAACAGCAGGCGTAGGATCTGCAAATCCTCGTGAATCAATTGCAGTCAAAGAAACTTGATACACTCCGCTGGTCAAGAATGTCACAGATCCTGGATTTTGTAGTGTGCTATTTGCTGCACCACCATTAAAGTCCCACAAATAAGATAGCTGTGTATCACCATCTAGATCTATTCCCAAACCTGTAAACACCAGTGAATCGCCTTCGCCAATCGTCATATTAGATGACGGCAAGCTAATAAAGGAATCTGGCGCATTGTTAGCATCATCAGCAACCGTAATTGTCGTTTCCGCAGGCGTAGGATCAGCAACACCAGTGCTATCTCGCACGGTCAACTTCACATTTATCAATCCGATTGAATCAAGATTAACTGTGACTTGTTGACCAACTCTTCGAGGCATTGCAGCACCAAAATCCCAAAGGTAGGTATATGAGCCGTTACCTAACCCACCAGACGCACTTCCTCTCAGTGTTAAAGAACTTCCCACTGGTAATGTAACCGCAGAAGCAGGTGTATCTATTACTCCTTCCGGCACATTGCTTTGAGTGACTGTATTGACAGTTACAGTTACAATCGCTGGCGTTGGATCACTTAGGCCTTTTGAATCAGTTGCTGTAAAAGAAACTGTGTAAGTACCAGCTTTAGAAAATGTCACTAAACCCGGTGACTTTTGCGTACTACTGGCAACTCCACTGCCAGCACCAAATACCCACAAATGTACCAGAGGATCTCCGTCTGCATCACTGCTTTGCCCAGCAAAATTGATGGACTCACCAACTTGTATTACTTGGTTAGATAAAGGAGAAAGAATCGTACTATTTGGAGCAGTGTTTTCCCTTTGCCTTACAACAATGGTCACTGCTGGAGGTGTAGGATCGCTAGCATTTAATGAATCCGTTACTGTATAAGTTACATTAAATGTTCCTGCATTTTTAAATTGAACAGCACTTGGAGATTGCGCGGTAATATCAGCTATACCACTTCCCGAGCCAAATGACCATCGATGCCTAACAGCATCACCATCAGGGTCAGTATAACTTGCGACAAAATCAACCCTATCATTTACAAATATTGTTTGTGTCGATACTGGGCTCAAAATATTTCCATTCGGTGCGCCATTATTATTTGTTGGTGTATTACCAACATTAACAGAAACACTTGCAGGAGTAGGATCGGACAAATTCGTACTGTCGATTACTTTTAATTTAACTAAGAAGCTACCTTCTTTATCAAAAGTTAACGTCTTATTTTGACCAATTGCATTTGGTGCGTAACCACCAAAATCCCAAATATATCTTAAGTTGGTGTCACCATCAGGGTCAATGGCAGATCCAGAGAACGTCATTGAACTTCCAACATTCACACTAACACTACCACCAGCAGGATTATCAATTCGTCCATTAGGAGGATTGTTACCTTGTGGTGTGTTTGACTCTGAGACATTTACAGTTACTTGATCTGGTGATGGATCTCTTACACCTAAAGAATCAATTGCTGTATAAGTAACAACAAACGTACCTGCCGAATTAAATCTAACAGCGCCAGGGGATTGTTTTGTCATATCTGATATTCCACTACCAGCACCAAATGACCATAAATGACGAACCGTGTCACCATCAGGATCACTGTATGACGCAGCAAAATTAATTGCATCGCCAACATTTATGTTTTGCGTAACAGCTGGTGAGGTAATAAAACCGTTTGGAGCGCTGTTCTGAGGACCATTAACGGTAATCGTGACCGTAGGTGGATTAGGATCTGGCACACCTGTGCTATCAAAAGCAGTAAGGGAAACAAGATAAACACCTGGAGTTTGAAAAGTTTTACTACCAGGCACTCTTGAAGTACTGTTAGGTATTCCACTATTACCAAAATCCCATAGATAGGACAACGCGTTACCATCTGGATCGCTACCCGTGGCACCAAAAAAGACAGATCCACCTATACTAATCGTTCTGTCACTTGAGGGTGAGCTGATAACACCAGTCGGCGCACTATTTGTAGGCGAGTTATTTGACTCTTCTACAACATTAATAGTGACAGTATCAGGCGTAGGATCAAAAACCCTCGAAACATTGTCTCTGACCAACAAACGGACGTTGACTGTTCCTATTCTATCGAACAACACAGTCGCATTGCTCCCCACCTTCCTCAGTGTATATGGCCCAAAATCCCAGATATAGGTAAAGTTAGTACTACCTCTGGGACTAACAGCAGAACCTTGTAAAGTAAAAGAATTTCCTACAACAACATCAATGTTACTCGAAGGAGTATTTATTGTGCCATTGGGAGAAATTGATGATGTATGGATAGCTTTACTGAGTTCGCTGCCGCCTTCCTCGTCGGGCGTTTTAGCACAAGCTAAAACAAACAAACTCAAAACAACCATAAGATTAAATTTCATCAGCGTATAGACATGCTGATGCACTTTAGAATTGTTACACATTTATGATCCCTCTTAATCTCGATTTTTATTTTTATTTGATTAACCATGCAATGACTCAGACGATGTAAAGTTCGTCTGAAATATGCGTTTTAAATGGCAGAAGATCTGATTTAAGAGTTATGAACCAATTAATAAACGAGATAACGGAAATTAAACGCCATTGATACTCAAGAGCAATTTTTTTCTTTATCGTTAGATTAATTCGCCCAAAGCATTTGAAACAGTCCTTGCCCCACAGGTATTTATACTTTGACCAATATAAAGAAAGGTATATGTCACGCAGATTTTAGAAATGACCGAAACCTTCCCCACAAAAGTCGAATCAATATTATTATTATTTATTTTTGCTTTTATACGTATAAAGATAGCTATATATGGAGGTCTCCGCAAGATCAATTTAACTCTTTTTTATCAATCCCTAGAGAAACCATCAATTATTCACTATCTCGAAAAGTCTTTGATTTTAAAACTGTAAAATCATAAACCACACTAAGTTAATCCCAAATGAAAAAAGCCCTTCATTTTTTCAAATGAAGGGCTTTTTGTACTATTTACGCTCTAGCTATGGCAATACTGTTATCACCCGAACCGCCGGAGATTGATCAGTGACTCCCGAACTATTTGTCACTGTTAAACTAATGACATATTTACCTGGCTCATTGAATGTCACAATCCCTGGCTCTTGAAGATTGCTACTAGCAGCAGCTCCAGAGAAATCCCAATTATAGCTAATTGTGGTATCACCATTTGGATCCACTGCGGTCCCAGAAAAACTAACAGATTGACCTCGAGCAATAATCATGGAGTCAGTTGGTGAATTGATAAAACCATTTAACTCACCACCACCGCCAAAGGGCGTGCCTACTCCCCCAGTAACGATAACCGTAACTACATCAGGCGTATTGTCTGACAAACCTCGAGAATCGGTCACTGTAAGTCGAACGTTATATGCTCCAGGAGTATTAAACACAACTTGACCTACATTAGCACCAAACTTGTCTTGCATACCACCACCAAACTGCCAGTGATAATTCAATTGATCACCATCTGGATCAGATCCTGTAGCAGCAAAGAAAACTGATCCGCCAGGTGCAATACTAACTACACTCGCTGTTGGACTAGTAATATCACCATTCGGCATCTGATTACCAAAGCCATTACCGTTGCCATTTCCGAAGCCGCCACCTGGAAATGAAGTTTGTGGCAACACAGTAATAACCCGAGTTGCAGGTGATGCATCAGTTGCTCCAGTACTATCTGCAACAGTAAGGGCAACGGTGTATACACCAACCTTATCAAAAATCACATTACCCGGATTTTGTGAAAAACTGCTTGGCGCAATGCCATTAAAATCCCAACGATAAGTGAATGGAATATTATTTCCACCATCTCTTGCCGATCCAACGAAACTTACTGTATCTCCCACTGTAACAGTCATATTACTAATAGGAGTTACAATTATTCCATCAGGCGCATTGGTACTGAAATTTCCACTACCCAAAACCTCTATCGTTCTGGTAACTACATTTGATGGTTTAAACCTAGCGTCAACGCCAACCAAACTAACATGGAAGATACCAGGTGCTGTAAAGAAAATGTTTCCTGGATTTTGTTGATGCGAATCAGGCGCAGCCCCATCAAAACTCCAGAAGTAATTAATCGCTTCATTGTTTGCATCAGAACCTGACGCAGCAAAGAAAACAGATTCGCCAACAGATATTGTCGTTCTCTCGATTTCAGGACTAGAAATATTCACCGTAGGCGCAATATTATTATCTGTCACATCACGAACGATGATGGTTCGAGTTGACGGCGTAGGATCTGATAATCCAAAGTTATCCATCACAGTAAAACTAACTTGATAAACACCTGGTTGATCAAACCGAACCAATCCCGGTGTGGCTTGAGAAGAACCTGCTGCGGCACCACCGAAGTCCCATGAATACATCAAGTTAACACCTTGACTATCAAAGTCTTCGCCTATTCCACTAAACAAAACACTGTCACCAGAATTAATTGTGACGTTTGTAGTAGGTGCCAATATTGTTGCGTTCGGTGCCTGATTATTATTAGTAGATCCTGTTACAGTGATAAATCTAACCTCAGGAGTTTGATCAAGATATCCTGCATTATCTCTCACATAAAGCATTACTTTATAAATTCCTGCTTCATTAAATACCACTTGCCCAGGCGTCTGTAATTGCGAATTTGCTACTGCACCATCAAAATTCCAAAAATACTCAAACTGTGTATTTCCATCCGGATCCGTAGCAGCACCACTAAACACAACACTTTGGCCAGCCGCGACTTCCACGTTAGATGCTGGACTGACAATTGCTCCAACTGGCGCTTGATTTTGCGCTTGATTAGGATCAATCACTGTAACTATACGTACAGCAGGTGATTTATCCATATTACCAAACGCATCTTGCACAGCAAGCGTCACTAAATAACTGCCAGGGCGAGAGAAAACAAGTGAACCTGGGTTCTGCACAAAGCTATTAGGCGCCGCATTATCAAAATCCCAATGATAGATTAGCGGTGAATTGCCTTCTGGATCTGACCCCATGCCTGCAAAATTAACAGATTGATTCAACTGGACCACAATATTCGAAGGTGGATTTAAAATTTGACTCTCTGGTGCTAAATTTTGATTTGGATTTACAACAGACCCGTTACTCGATAACACCGTAATGATTCTTAATGCCGGCGTTCTATCTGCTAAACCTAAACTGTCTTTAACCGTAAGAGATACATGATACGTCCCAGGATTATTAAACATAATATCCCCAGGATTTTGAAGCGTTGAGTTATTGTTAGCTCCACCAAAACTCCACATATATGACAATGGTGAGTTATTATCAGGATCAAATCCAGATCCCATAAAACGAACTGATTGACCAGCCGAAATTGTCAAATTTGAAGTCGGTAATGTGATATTACCAATGGGTTCTAAATTACTCTCACTAATGTTACCCAACACAGTAATAACACGAATTGCTGGCGTAAAGTCCGCCATTTCCAGCGCATCAGTTACGGTAAATGAAACAGTATAAACACCTGGTACATCAAATGTAATTGGTCCTGCGTTTTGTAATTTCGATTTTGGCGCTGCTGTTCCAAAATCCCAACGATATTTCAAAGGATTATTATTATCTAAATCAAATGCAAGACCGGTAAAATTAACAGAATCATTCACATTGATTACTAGATCAGATGCAGGGCTTAGAATCTCCCCATTTGGCGCACTGTTGGTTGGAGAATTTGGATTAGTCGTGCCACTCAAAACTGTAATTATTTTAACATCAGGTGAAGGATCTGCTAACCCGGATCTATCAGTAATTAATAAACTAACTGCATATATACCAGGTGTCTGAAAAATTACTCCTACTGGATTTTGAGCATTAGAGTTAGGTGCGCCGCCACCAAAATTCCACAAATAGTTCACTGCACCGCCATCGGGATCGGTACCAAAACCAGTGAAGTTAACCGGCTCACCAGCTCTCACAATGGTATTACCTACTGGAGATGTTATCGAACCGTTAGGTGCAGCATTTCCTGCACTGCCTACCGCAGGTAAAACTGAAATTAAACGCGTCGCAGGCGTCGCATCAGCTAAGCCTTCGTTATCAACCACAGTAAACGTTACGCGATAAACACCTGCATTGGTAAATCTTACACTTTGCACTTGTTCTGTTGAAGGATCAGCTGCTCCATCAAAGTCCCATAAATATCTCACTTCATTATTACTATCAGGATCAAATCCAGTACCGATAAAATTTACGGTTGAATTTAAACTGATTGTCATATCAGAGATTGGTCCGGCAATCGTACCTTCAGGAGCAAGGTTAAACGGAGAATTATTATTGGGTACAGAACCCGGGGTTGCCGAACAATTATTTGATGCGTTGTTGACAGGAATCATGCTCGACTTAATACCGGAAACAACAGAGACAAAACACGGCGCAACAAATAAGTTTCTAATTTTTAGCTTCCAAGTTCCAACTGAATTTGATTGATCTGTCCCTAGCAATTGACCCGTAATGCCGTCAAATACACTAACTAATTGCCGAGGATCGGCACCATTACCTTTCACGACCAATTTATTAGATGAATTTCGCCAGGTGGCTTTTGTAATAACAAGTGCATTTCCCACTGGAAGATTTGCAATGCCTGAACAATTTCTTGGGGCGTTAACCACATTAACATTTTGAATGCGATCACCTACTTGAATTCGGACTGAGCAGGGAACAACTGCTAAATTTCGTAGCACCAATTGAGAAACTGGTGCATCATCGTCATCGTCATCTCCAGCAATTGCGTTGACAGAAATAGATCCGACTGCTTGCCCAGTTGCGGCATTCAGTATTGATATAGGCCTGTTTGCCCTGGTAATTCCGTTAACTTGCAACTGATTGGATCTTTCATCCCATACAACTGTATTTACCAAACTATTGACTCGGACAGATCGAGCTTCATGCTCGATTCGCGAAGCCAATGTCAGCTCTGTACCTTCCTCTTCAGATCCATTTGGAAAATCTGCTGTACAACCAGTGATTAATAAAAATGCGATTATAGCTATCACTGAAAAATTGATAGATAAATCTCGGCGAGTATTTTTGTGTGCGGTCATTCCCGTTATCCCCCTGCAAACTTGGGTCTTTATAGATCAGCCAATAATGTTAATAACAAAACATCAGTGACTAAAACCAATCAACAAAGAAAAAATTACTGGGAGAAAAGTTAGAAGCAAATATTTAAATTACGCTTGTAATATCAAAAATATACAAACTATTTTAGTTGCGCAATGCAATTAATATTTGATTAAAAATGAGTCCCCACAGCATTTAATTATCAATTTATTTTTTGTTGTTCGAATTTATTGTATTATTTGGCTTCTTATTGAAAAACCAATCGTCCAAATAAAATAATAGTACAAGCTAATCAACTATTCTTAAGATGATATGAAAAAGTATGTAAATCCAATGAATTATATGCCTAACATCACTTATTTTTTATACTTTCCCTGCCTAACATTCACTCTAACCAGTTCCGATTAGACCTTAATTAACACAACTAAAAAAACAAATGATTCATCATCAGAATAAAGTCCTATTTCCGTTTTTTCTTTTTGATGAATTTTTTAAGTCGCTTACGCTTATTCTCTTGGCGAGGAGTGAGGGTATTTTTTTTGTTTTTATAGGGGTTATTTTGCGCTTTAAATTCTATTTTAATTGGATTTCCCGCTAGATTAAGCACTTTTCGAAAAATATTCGAGAGATACCGTTGGTAATTTTTCGGCACTTTATCAGCTTGATTACCATGCACAACAATGACAGGTGGATTTTTCCCTCCTTGATGTGCATAACGAAGCTTAATTCTCCGACCTGAAATCATCGGTGGCGCATTATTACTAACCGCATCTTCTAAAATTTGAGTGAGATAATGGGTTGCAAAGGTTTGACGACTCGCTTGATAAATATTATTGACAAAGCTCATCAAACGCCCAACCCCACTACCATGCAAGGCCGACACAAAATGCACAGATGCGTAATCTATAAATGACAACTTGCGATCTAATTCTTTGCGAACAAGGGATTTTTCTGATTCGTCTAAATTATCCCACTTGTTTACTGCGATAAGTAATCCTTTTCCAGATTCAATGATGTACCCCAATAAACTCGCATCTTGACTTGCAATTCCTTGCTTCGCATCCAACACCAACACGACAACATTACAATTTTCAATAGCTTGCAGGGTTTTAACAATACTAAACTTTTCAATTTTATCGTTAACTTTACTCTTACGTCTAACACCCGCCGTATCAATTAAAATATATTTATTTTGCTGGTGTTCAAAAGGCACATAAATGCTATCCCTTGTAGTACCAGGCATGTCGAACGCAAGTACACGATCTTCCCCTAAAAGACGATTCACCAATGTGGATTTACCAACATTTGGCCTACCAATAATTGCAACCTTTATCCCTGGCAGATCATCCAATTCATCTTCAATCGGTGACTCATTTATTTCCACTTGGACCGCAACTTCTTCCAGCAAACTGGAAATGCCATCACCATGGGCAGCTGAACATGGCAATAATGCTCCAAATCCTAATGCAAAAAAATCAACACTAGCTGTATCTTTGTTTATTCCTTCAGTTTTATTTATTGCAACAATAACCTTCTTACCGCTCAGACGTAAAATATTCGCTACGTTATGATCATCACTCGTTAGCCCCGCTCTTCCATCCACTAAAAAGATCACCACATCACTTTCTTCAATTGCAAGTTTTGCCTGATCTGTTATTAACCCGTCTATTCCGTCTTCCCGAGATATCCCACCGGTGTCAATTACAATCAGCTCTTGCTCTTCATATTTCATGCGACCATAACGTCTATCACGGGTTAATCCAGGCTCATCTGCAACCAGTGCATCCCGCGTACGAGTTAGTCGATTAAATAATGTGGATTTCCCTACATTGGGTCTACCCACCAGAGCAATCACTTTTTTCATAAGTTTTGTAAATTAAATTAAGAATCTAATGAATATTACTTCGGCACAACAGATGCTAAAATTCCGTTTTGATAGGTCACAATAATAGAATAGTTATTTTTATTCGGTTGGAAAATTACAGACGTCTCATCTTTTCTTTCAGCTTGATTTTCGTAGTTTTCGATTTCATCCACATAATAAGTGGCACCCGACAATTTTGAAGGTTTATCATGCTCTAAGTGTCCCAACAACCGACCGTCAGTTTTTGACAACCAGTAAAGCTCTCCTGTGACATCACCCACAACTAAATTGTCTCCATCTAATGCTGGACGTGTACTAGCTAATTCAGATAACTTATCCTGCATCCAAAGTGTCGCACCACTCTCGCTGTTTAATGCCCAAATTCTTCCGTCTGAATCAGTTACAAACAATAATTTGTCATCAATAACAACACCCAAATGCGATGACATTTCTCTTGCCCAAACTATGCGACCAGAAATTGCGTCAATTGCAGCAACTTTTCCCCGATAAGCCGACGCGAAAATTAATCCGTTTTTAAAAACCAGCGGACCATCAATATCCACAAGGCGCTCTAACTCAGTTCGACCTTTCGGCAAACTGACGGTTGTTTCCCAATTTAGTTTTCCATCAGATACCGATAACGAAACCAATTTTCCATTGGCAAATCCAGCAACAACTTGGTCATCGATAATGATTGGTGTGCTATTACCACGTAACGATAAAATTGGAACATTTCGTTCGTAAACCCAAACTTGCTTTCCATCTTTCGCCCGCAAACCAAATATTTTTCCATCATTGGTTTGAGCGACAATCCTATCCTCTTGCATTTGTGGTGGTGAAATCACTTCACTAGACACACGCTGACGCCAATGCAACTCTCCAGTTGCTAAAGAAACAGAATAAACTTCTGCCGTCTTACTACCAATTAAGACAACATCGTCAAAAATAACTGGTCCAGCGGAAAATTTAGTATCAAATTGTTTTTCCCAATTAAGTTGTCCTGTTTTTAGATCAAAATTAGAGACAACTCCATTGATATCAGCAACAACCACAAATCTATCATTTGTGCCTGGCACTAATCTCACTAATTTATCAGATCCAATTTCTGTTAATTTGTGAGCCCATGAAAGTTTTACTGGAAAATCAGGTGTTTCAGGTGCAGGCTTATACACCTTAGGTGGATCACCAGCACAGGCGACTAAAAATAAACTAAGCAATAAAACGCGAATCATTTACTGCGTCGCTTCAGCTGTTAATGTTGAACCAAGGTCATCTAATTTAGTTTGCACAAATGTTCTCAACTGAGACCCAAGCTCCTTATCGTCGATTGCTGATTTATACGCTGTTTGCGCACTTGCTAATTCACCTTTTTTATAATAAATATCTCCCTTAACCACTGCGTATTGCGCAGAAAACTTATCTGGCTGAGGAAAATTGGCGTAAGACAAAGCTTCATTTAATTGGCCAGCTGCCAACAATGCTCTCGCTAATCTTAACCGAATTATGTGTTGTAACTCTCCGGTGGTTGTTTTATTTAACGCCCACTTTAAGCGTTCTACTGCTTGCTCATATTCGCTAGTATTAATATGTAACTTCGCTATGGCCAATGCAGCTAAGGTGGCATACATCATTTCACTATTATTGTCGATTATATCTTTGCCACGCTGTATCGCTGAATCAATTCGGTCATCTTCAATTTCTTTCATCATTAGATCGTATTGCGCTGAAACCTTACCAGAATTGGTAAGTTCGAAATTCTGCCATGCTCTCGTACCGACGACTGAAGCGATAACAACAATAACGCCTAGAATGACAAATTTTCCATTTCTTTCCCACCATCGCTTAATCGCTTCAATTTGCTCTTCTTCGGTTTGATGCCCGACCACTAAACTTCTCCTTTATATACTAAGTATGGATTTAAAATATGTACGTTGAAATCATTTCAATCAATTGATCTTCATTACACTGAACTTGATCTTTTTCTGCCCGCAAATACTTCAAAACAACTTGCTGATTTTTTATTTCTTCTTCACCTAAGATAATCGCTATCTTGGCCCCACTTTTATCCGCTTTTTTCATTTGAGATTTCATACTTCCGCCACCACAATTTGATAGCAGCTTAAGCTGAGGTAGTGCATTATGAACGCTTTCAGCAAGTTGTAAACCTTTAACCCTAGCCTCATTACCTAGCATGATCATAAAACAATCTACATCGACATTGATGCTTATATCGGCGTTATCTTCTAGTAGCGAAATTAATCGTTCCATTCCCATTGCAAATCCAATTGCCGGCGTTGGTTTACCACCAAGATATTCCACTAAGCTATCAAAACGTCCGCCAGCACAAACGGTGCCCTGTGCTCCAAGGTCTTCGGTTATCCATTCAAATACGGTATTAGAGTAATAATCCAGCCCCCTAACCAACCTTGGATTAATTTGATAATCAACTTCATTATTATCCAAATAGGCTAACAATCCATTAAAGTGATTTTTTGATTCTTCATCCATAAAATCCATCAATCGTGGTGCGTTAGACAAAATTTCCTGGGTTTGTGGACTTTTAGAATCCAATACACGCAAAGGATTTGATTGAATTCGTTTCTTGCTATCTTCATCTAAGCGATCCTGATTTGACGTTAGAAACGCAATCAATTCCACCCGATATTTTTGCCTACTTTCCAAACTTCCTAGAGTATTAATTTCCAACCTAACATTATTTAATAAACCTAATTTTTTCCATAATCTACGTGTCAATAAAATCAATTCTGCATCAATATCAGGCCCGGTCAATCCAAAAACTTCCACACCAATTTGATGAAATTGGCGATATCGACCTTTCTGTGGCCGCTCATGGCGAAACATAGGCCCCATATACCACAATTTTTGAATCTGATTATAAAGCAAGCCTTTTTCAATTGCGGCACGAACACATACCGCAGTTCCTTCTGGCCTTAATGACAAACTATCGCCGTTACGGTCATCAAAACTGTACATTTCCTTTTCAACGATATCCGTTACTTCACCAATCGATCGCTTAAATAATTCGGTTTTTTCCAGCACTGGAAACCGTATTTCTTCATAACCATAACTCGAGAGTAAATCTGATACAGTGGATTCCAAGAATTGCCAGTATTTGACCTCGGATGGAACAATATCCTTCATTCCCCGAACTGCTTGAATCGGACTAGGCAAACAACTTCTCCCTTTTTAAAATTAAAATTGTAAACATTAGTTGGACATAATGATTTCTAATTTACGACGATGATTAAGCCGTTAATGAAACATATCGCACATGATAGATTTTGAAATACAGGTGGGCAACTTGCAATCTCTGCAGCATTACAATGAGTAAACAAGTTGAGATATTATAAAAATCCAACAAATCTTGTTTGATAATTAATTTAATTCAAGGTGAATCCAACATTTTTTAATTTTATGGTTTCACCGAACCCTGGGTTTCATCTTCTGTGAATGCGGGTAAACTCAATTCAGTCTTTTTTTCTATCGTGACAGCTGGGCCAGGCGTTACTGCATTTTTCCACATCGCATCAAAATCGACGGTTTTTGCCCAAAGTAAGACTAAAATAACAAGCGCAATGACCGCCGTATAAGTACCCAAACGCATGGAAGATTGGCGGCTTTCCATTTTCTTACTAATAGAAACTCTACTCAATGTTGGAGAAGCTTCTTTGCTCAATGTTTCATAGGCTTGGAGAACTTCTTTGTCTGGTAAATCCAATGCGGCGGCGTAACGTTTCAAATAACCTTTCACATATATGGGTGCAGGTAATTTACTCTTATCGTCGCTCTCGAGTGCTTGCAATTGATCAACACTTAAATTTATTTCAGCAGCCAATTCCTCTTCGCTTTTTTGTGCAAGCTCTCGCAATTGTTTCAGGTGCTCACCAATTTTTTCAACTTTATCGCCTTTCAGTAAATTTAATACTTCCTGTTGTCTTGCGGTTACACCATCAGCTCGCGATGCAGCCCATGTATTTGTCTCTTGAATCGCCGGTTGACTCATAATGATTCCTTCTATTCGCTAATTGACTTAACTCTGTTCAATGCTTCTAGCAATAATAAAAACTTGAAAATCACATATTATAACTCTTCCATAACCCATCTTTCTTCAGCCCATTTTTTCGCCGCATCTGAGTTTGGAAATTTCTCATTCAATTCCTTTACTAATTCCTGCACCCTGTCACCATTCAGTGCTTTCTCTATTCGAATTTTTAGTAATAGTACATCTGGATCCAACACTGTCAGCTTTTCATATTTTTCCAAGTATTGTCTCGATAAAGTATAGTCCGATTCTTGAAAAGCAATGCTAGATAGCTGCCATAAAGATCGTGACAATCTTTGATCAATCTTCAACGCTTTTTTAAAATTGGCCTTTGCCCGTTCCAAATCTGGCCGTTTTAACCAACAGTGACCTGAGTTTTCATAAGCGACTTGCGGTGTTGAATATAATTTGTTTTCTGCTGCCAACATGAAATGTTCATTTGCTTCAATGATATTGTTTTCTGCACAAAGAAACGTCCCAAAATTATTGTGGACATTGCCATAGATAGTCGTTTCCTCATCTACCAATTCTTCTGCGATTTCAAAATATTTTCTCGTCTGTTCTGGATCTTGTAACTTACTATACACCAAGGCAATCATGACATTACCTTCGACATGATCGGGATTGGCTTTTAATGCTTTTTTCAAATTAGCCAAGGCATTTGCCAAACGATTTTGACGAAAATATTCTGCCGCTAATGATACATTTGCTTCGGCAACTTTCTCATGTGAAATGTTTTTTTCAGAAACCGCGACACAGGAAATAAGATTGATAAAAATAATTGATAAGACTACATAAAAAGCTGAGCGCAACACCTAAACTCCAGCAACATTTTTGAGACGGAAACTTCGATTTGTTTTATCATGAATTTTTCCAGCAAGTTGACCACAAGCTGCATCGATATCTTCCCCTCGTGTTCTTCGCGTTACGGTAATCAATCCTTTATCAATTAATATTTCGGAAAAAACATTTTGAGCACCAATGGAGGATGTTCTATATTCAGTATTTGGGTATGGATTGAAAGGAATTAAATTCACTTTTGCTGGCATTCCTTTAAGTAATTTACACAAGGCATTTGCATCCTCAATACCATCATTTACACCATCTATTAAAATATACTCAAATGTAATATGGCGTTTTAAACCAGCGTTAACATAACGATTGCACGCCTCTATGAGCTGATCGATTGGATACTTTTTGTTTAGGGGTACCAATTTATCACGTAATGTATCATTCGTTGCATGCAATGATACCGCCAAACTAACATTAATTCTTTGACTCAACTCATCCATTGCAGGAATCACCCCTGCGGTACTAACCGTAACGCGCCTACCAGATAAACCAAACGCGTTATCTTCTTTCATCAACGACAAAGCTCTTATCACAGCATCCAAATTTAACAATGGCTCGCCCATTCCCATCATTACAACGTTTGTAATAATTCGCTTGTTGTCATTATCATACTGCCCTAACATTTTTGCGGCTACCCACAACTGGCCTATGATCTCTGCCGTAGACAGATTTCGATTAAACCCTTGTTTTGCGGTAGAACAAAATGAACAATTTAAAATACAACCAACTTGAGAGGAAATACACAAAGTCCCACGGCTCGGACCGGGTATAAAGACTGTTTCTATGCAGTTTCCATCTTGTAGTTTCAATAACCACTTACGAGTTCCGTCATTGGATACTTGATCCACAACAATCTCTGGAACTTGGATAACGGAAATTTTTGTAAGCTTTTCACGCAATGATTTTGAGAAATCGGTCATTTCATCAAAATTAATCACACCACGTTGGTAAATCCATTTACTCAACTGTGGTGCACGAAAAGCTTTCTCTCCATTTTCAAGAAAGAAAGCTTTCAAGCCAACAAGATCAAAATCTAACAAATTTTGTTCTTGTTCTAGCGTCACATCTTGATTAACGCTTTCTTTCACAGACTTTACCGTCAAAAAAGAAATCAATTTCTACTGCAGCAGTTTCAGGTGCGTCGGAACCATGACAAGCGTTTTCATCGATACTGCTGGCAAAATCCGCACGAATTGTACCCGGCGCTGCATCTGCAGGATTCGTTGCACCCATAATATCTCTATGGGCAGCAATTGCGTTTTCACCTTCTAGAACAGAAACCATCACCGGCCCTGAGGTCATAAATGCAACCAAGTCTTTATAAAAAGGACGCTCTTTATGAACTTCATAGAATTTCCCAGCTTGCTCATTGGTTAGTTGAAGCATATTTGCTGCAACAATGCGTAAACCGCCTTTTTCGAATCGACTATAAATTTCACCAATCACGTTTTTAGCAACCGCGTCAGGTTTAATAATTGACAAAGTACGTTCAACAGCCATTTTTTCTCTCCAAAATAGTTACATTTCTCGGTAATTAAATCATTTGTTAGCGAATTCCACAGAGTGATAAAGCGGAGACTTAGAATCGCTGCCATAAAATCGCGTGATTTTAACTTTTGACGGCTTTTCAAGCAAACAGGAATTGCACTTTTACGCAAATAATCTCGCTTTTATTTGTGACTAAAGCACTAATTTAATCCGTCGCTAAATTATTGATAGATAAACCATCGAATAGAGTCACTCGATTAATTTGGAGATTATTTGCATTGCGTTGGATTTGCGCATGGAAGCGCTCACAAAAATGGTCAAAACGTTTCTTTGCCTTTTTATGCATGTCAATTGTGTATTGCCAAATCACAATAGCCAGTCCAATTTATAGCAGACAATATAAAATAAGCTGTACAACCTGCCACAGTGCCCCACCACAATTAAATTTTCATGGGATGCGCTTTCAAAAAACGAACAAATTACCTCACTGGGAAGGGAATACCACAATCGACACAGGTGATGACAACACTGCCATTCCAAGCATATTTCCAATTGCACTACGTACCCAGTTGATTTCGACGCTACGTCGAGGAGGGCAAATTAGTGATAGAAATCTGGGCATCACTAACAACAAAACGAATTTTGATATTCAAACACCCTATTTTCTCAAACTCATTTCTCATACACCAATCACAGAGAATATGGATATTCATGTTGACACAGCCATCATTCGAAACCAAAACCAGGCAAGCTTTAGTATCGATAAAGCTTGGATTCGCTATCAAGTAAGTGAAGATGTCCCTGTATCACTATTAGCAGGTCAATTAGAAGTCTCCGATGTGATTCTAGACATCAATACAAGAATGAGCATAAAGCCCCCATTAATTTACAAGCAATCTGGATTGGGACGAGACCAGGTAATGCAAATTGATATAGATCTGGAAGATTATTCGTTAACAACTGGCATTAGCAACAGTGCTTTAGAAAACAATCAAAAGGACATTAACTCACCTGGAATAGGTAGATCAGACTTCGCTTTTGATGATAATAATAGAAAATCTATTTACACCTATTTTGGAAAAAAAATCCAATTCACGAAAGCCAGCTTATTTTGGCGAGTAAGCGAGCAACTTACACCATCTGATCCACTTGCTGAGCAATTATCTACAAGAAATGCATTTCGCTATACCACTGGCGTTGATTTTCAGGGACACCCAACAAACTCAGTTGTTTGGATGGCGCAATTCATTTGGAATAAGTGGGATGATTTCTTAGAAAAACAACAGACAAAACAATGGTATGGCGGCTTTTTTAGCATTGATTACCACGCAACCAGTTCAATGAGCTATTCCTTATTGTTCAACTACAGCAACGCTTACGATTTTAAAAATACAGGAACAGTTTTCGAGGGTCTTTCAAGTACGAGTGTCACAACCACACTGTCATACTATTTTCGAAGTAATGTCAGGGGAATACTCGAAATTACAATGGATTTTCTTTCCAAGGAAGATGATGACGATTTCGTAGGCCATGAATCTAAGGAAGACGCCATTATATTAGGCATTGATATAAGCTATTAAGCCATCACTCAAGAACATCACATACCCAAACAAGTCAATTTTTCAACCGTTTTTGCCGTTAACTATCCAAGTAATTCAGATACTTCACATGGCAATGACGGTAAAAGCTGACCTATTAATACATCAATCGAGTCTCTACATCAGGAAGTCCTGGATGGTCTACTTGTCAGCGCTGTTTCTGACTTTTTTGTCAAACAGCATCTATGCCGTAGAAGTTGAGAAAATCAATAGCAGCGAAAACTATGAAATAATCTCAAAATTTAAACAAAAGAAAGAGGCGGAGAAGTTATTAGATACTTTGCTAGATTCACGGCAACCGGTAAAAATCATAACGAAAAAAATACCCATGCGCTTAAAATCCCTAAGTTTAGGGCCGTACTTAAATAAAGATAACGCGATAAAAACAAAGAAAAAGTTAAAGGCAAACGGAATAAACGCGTTTATTAACGATCAGAAAAATGGTACCTATCGAGTATATGCTGGTGCACTAGGGAGCGAAAAAAATTACTGGACCAGGTTTGAACAGCTAGAAAAATTAGGCTTTAAACGAATCCACACCCAATTCAAGCACATACATACTAATGAATATTATGTGATACGCGACAAAAATAGTCTCAACGTCAAATTAAAACCCCAAATTATTGTTCCCAAAATTACGAAAACCTTTGCACCACCTCCAGTTTTGCAAAAATCACCTTCAATTTTTAACAACCAGTTTGAATCAGGAAGATTCAAAGGTGAGCTAAGTGGCTGGAAAAACGCGGATGATACCAATAGTAGTAATTACTTTAGCGCCGCCGTCAGCGCAAAAAGCACATATCTAAACAAGTGGCATATCGTTTATGGCGGAAGATTCGAAGCAACTGAGCAATCAAGCAATGCCAATTATGAGAAATACCGACTTCATTGGCTTCCGACGTTCATTGAATTAAAACAAAAAGATAATCAATGGCTTGCTGGTGCGATTGATGCTAGATGGGAAAAAGGCAATGACCTCACGTTAAGTGATCATCTAAGTAGTAGGATGTTAACGCGATATCGCATGGATTCGAATGTCATCGACAAAAGGCGGCCATCTTTTGGTTTTCGCTGGAAATTGACCAAAACACAGCACAGCTTGGATGTTATTTTATTACCGCTTTTTCGACCACCAAAAATGCCAGTCTTTGGCAGTATATGGCACCCAGTCAATCAAACTCAGCCAAGTATCATTGGACTTAAAAAAACAGATACTCTCAAAGAGTTAATCCAAAAAGGAAATTTTGCAGATGAAACATACAATACTGGTGGTTTGGGGGCAAGGATGGGGCAACGCAAAGGATCACGTTCTCGAGCCATAACTATCCTATTTACGCGCTATCCCGAGCCGTATTATCAACTAGATCCTGGCGTAGCAACCGCAATTTCTTCAGGCACGACTATCGACGATGCTATTTCAGCACACAGTGGCACAACATTCACGCCCACACACCCATATACTGGCATGTTCAGCTGGGAAGAAAAAGGCAAGATATCGCACTTCGAGCTGGCTCTGTTTACAGATACACCCTACACCACCGAATTGCTAGAAATGAAAACTGCCATTTCATTTTCTTGGTTAGCTGGTTTTAAATACCCTAAAATGGGAAAAAATAAGGAATTGGTCGCTTATTTCAAGGGTAGTCATTTGAATACAAAAGAGACCATTTTGGATAGAAAAACGAAGTTTATAATCGTAAATAAATTTTTTCACTACCTACCAAGCTATCACATTCAATTTGGCCTTGAATCAGAAATCGATTTAGACCAATTCGGTATATTTATCAATCCTCAAATACACTACAAACAAAACAAATATCTCAATTTAAGCCTTTCATATCAATTATTTGCCGGGGCGGAACAAACAGAATCCGGTTTTCATCAAGACCATTCAATTTTGAGCCTCATCTGGCAGGCTGTCTTCTGATCGGCACTTAATTTTCCATTAAAGCATAAATGGTATAAAGTGATGCGCTTGTCCGGAGACGTCTTTAGACTAAATCCATAAATAGGTACTTGATTTATTTTCCGTTTTCGCGTCTATTAACTTGATATGGAAAGACAATATTGCCAAAGCATTAATTGTCAAAACTATACCCGATTTAAAGGCATTGAGAGGGACAATGCAGAACAACATTTTCCCCAGAACCCAACATGACTAACTGAACTATGATAAATATCGTAATAAATCCGATTATAATTTTTCTGATGGCGACGTCATTACTTGCATGCGGTTTAGCTGACCCTGGCGATCCACCGGCAGATGATAGCGATATAACAGCACCTCAAGTCGAAGCAATATATCCAGCCGATTTTGTCGCAAACAATCTAACGATAACGGATCAGATTGATCAGATTACGTTGCTTTTAAATGAACCAATTAACAAAGCGGCTTTAGAAACATTAAACAAAGTAGAAATCAGATCAAACAAAGGTTACCAACTAAATGGAACCTGGTCCTTTAATGATTCAACAAACGAACTCATTTTCACACTTGACCGATCGACAGAAGATGGCGGCACAATACCCATCCCAAATGGCCATAAATTTGAAATTAAAATTGACGGAGAAATAACGGATTTGGCAGGAAATGAATTTATTTACACCCTTTTTATTGCCTCTCCTGGATTGATCAATGTTAATGCTAACGTGACTGGTTTGGCTCCAGATACAAACCTTGAACTAAAAACTTCCACAGGCCTAACAAAAATTTTAGATAAAAATAATACCTTAACGTCATTACCTACCAACCTTGATCAAAATGAATTCTTTACATTACAAATCGTAAAACAACCGGAAGATGGAAGTTTCTGTACGCTATCAAATGCAACAGGAATCGCTAGGTCAAATACATCCAAAGTTGATATTCACTGCAGCAAAAATATTATTCCTATGTACTCCAACACCCAATATTGGAATGATCATACCCAAGTTAGTGATACAAAACCCAAAGTTCACTCTGGAATGCTGCGTCAAATCCCCTTACTGAATATAAATAGTTGCGAAAATATTAGTGCTAAAGACACTGAAAATGCATTTAAATGGAATTGTAAAGTCGTCTCTGACGACGATACTACTCACGCAGTTGTCTATAACACAACGCTAAAACAAAATGCTGGGCTTGCAACTTTAATAGATTTTAGCTCGACACTTAAATGGAAAGCATTAGGCGTTAACATTACACAAAATGGCGCTACTGTAGGACCAACCGACAAATATATCTTGTGGAACAATCCAATATTAACTGCACCCCAAAGTGCACGTCTAACAAATGAAAATACAATTTATGTTGTCCGCAATGACATAAACAATACAGCGCAAAATTACGAATTTAATGCCAATGGAATTGCCCTGGTAATCGAACCTGGTGCTGAGCTTAGAGCATTAGCGAATGACACTGCCGGCATATGGATTAAAAAATCTAATAGTTGGCTCGAGGGAAACATTGACAGTCGACGCAGTCAAACTGGTGTTTTGTTAAAACCGGACGCAAGTAATAACTCCATCTCATTCGTTACACTACGGAATGCAAAAATACATAACGCTGAAGGCAACGGCATTGAGATCTCAAACACATTTGCAACAAAACTAGAACACGTGTCATCAATCAACAATTCGAAAAACGGCATTAGAATTGATAAAAATGTGGTTTCTGGCGTTGGAACAATATTAAACAACGTCATAACATCATATAACAGCAAAAGTGGATTATCCATTAATAGCAGCCACAATCGAGTTACCAATTTGATCAGCATGAGTAACTTCGAAAATGGCGTCATAGTAAATCAACACAACAATATCTTTAACCAAATCAATATAAGCAACAATACAATTGACGGAATTAAAATTGCCGGATCTCAAAATAATATTATTAATCAAGCAACAATCAGCTCAAACGGTGGAAATGGAATTTCGTTTTACAAACCTAACGCCGTAAACACACCTCAAAATAATTTTATTTCCTTTGCCACACTCGCTAATAACGTCAGCAGTGGAATTTCATTTTCCAGTGATTTAAGCCAAACAATCATAAACAGCAATTCCTTTATCGAAGTACTTGATGCATTTAATGACACTTCAACCTGTGGCGATAACGATTGCTCAACTACAAAATTAGCCAATCAAAATGATGAAATTACCCTTTATTTCCCTGCAGTTGAAGCAGATTCAATCCACACTAATTTCTCACCTAACCGACTCGATGGCATTATAAAAGCCGGAAAAGTTAGCAAATTTCAAAATGCGTATCGCGCATGGGGTCGCACAACGTTGGGCGCCGGCTCATGCGCAGAACTAGGGCCAGATATTTTCTGCAAAATCTGGGATTGGACCTTAAACAACAACGACAATAACATCGCGTATGATGCGCTTGCGTTACCAGACACCACACAGTCTTATCAACAAAATGGTGCAGACAGTGCTGTCAACTATCTATCAAACTCCATAGAACTCATCAACGACAACATTGGCAATGACAATGGATTATGTGAAGAAAACGAAAGTTGTTTATACACACCAAATATCGGAAGTTATCAAGGTCATGGCACTAACGTACCGTCAGTAGAGTTGACTGGGGAATTTTGGGGGAATTTGGGTATTACCTTGATGTCCTTTGAAACGAACGGCCTATAACTATAACTTGATAAAATCCTCAAGAAAAAAGGCAGGAATTCTCCTGCCTTTTTTATTCAACTAGCAGTACAAACGATAAATCATTTAAGACCTGGCAACCCATTCGTTTGTTGCTGTTTCATCTATAATTGGCTCATCTGTTAACGCTTCCGGATTTTGAACGCCAAAATATTTGTAGATTGTAGAGGAAATCGAAAATGGCTCACATTGGTAACTGTCATCAGTTGGAACGGTAAATTGACGATTTTCATTTGCCTTACCTGTACGCATTGTTTTACCAACGACTTTACCTAGCTGCCGACCTTCAATACCGCCGGTTGCATTATCAGGACTTAATACCGCTGCATTCGTAGGATTTGCACCAACGGTATATAAATTTTGATTATTACCATGATCCCAACCCATGGAGTTATTTAAATTCACATTTCGACCAAAGTCTCCATATACGGTAATGACAACGTTATCTTTACCTTTAAACTCTAAGTGTTTAGCAGCAGCATTTAATGATCTCATCAATTCTAACATTCTATCGGGGTATTCTTCCTGAGCAGAGTTATGATCATCCCAACCTCCCAATCCATCTGTACCTAAACTCACAAATAAAGTATCTGGATTATTTATTGTGAGTTTAATTGCTGCTTTTAAACGATTACCAAAATTTGTATTAGGATACTCTATTAGCGGCACCTCTTCATCTTCCTCCAAATCTGCTGGATTGATATCCGGATCTGGTGGCAGCGCTTCATTATCTAAGTTTGCTTTTAACCTATTTACGAATGTTTCGATTTCGGAACGTTTTGTAAATGCATCAACAACTTTTTGGTATTTTACCGAGCCAGCAGATAAAGCTTGTTGGGCTAACGCTTCTATTATTTCATCTTGATCAGACAAATCACCATTTCTAGCACGCTCATACGGATTTCTCAAATCTTGATTAAGCGAAATTGGTTTGAGATTTAATGACAAGCTAGTATCACCTTGATTGAATATGACAGGATCACTTTCGAATGTCACAAAGGGGAAAATTGCGTCATCTGCTATCACTTCATTTGCAGATAGAATGGAAGCGAGATTCGTACCTATGCCTGGCCGACTATCTTCCATACCTATTACACCTGTTAAATTAGAAAATATACTAGGACGATGTGCTCTGGAATCATCTTTGATCCGGTGTATTGTTCGATAGATTGACATCCTACCCTTTTCAATCATGTCTTCCATTATTTCGCCACCAGCGTTACCGTCATTATTTCCGCCCCAAAAACTATTTTTAGTAACACGAGTATTGTCCGCATCAGGCATTAAATCAGCGGCATAAGGATTCTGTGAGTTGGCATTGATTTCTTCGATATTGGTTAAATTCCCAGCCAACTCCGATGGCCCACCATATAAAAAGATACTGATGACTTGCGGCATTACAGCTGGCTTGACATATTGAATCTCATCCAAAATGATTGCTCTTGCGTTCATTATTTTCCGTTTTGAAATCCCTAAGGCATTTGCTTGCGAAATCAAACCTGTTCCACCTAACATGGAAGGAATCAATACAGAACTACCATATAACCCTAATGATTTCATAAAATTTCTTCTATTCATTTTATTTACCTCCCCTTTATTTAATACTATTTAGGTAATACAGTTCAGGAAGTCTCGACAAGTAGTCAAAGACTATTCGGGTTTGGTCATTCCGATCTTCGGAATTGTTTGTCGCATCAAAAACTGTTTTTAATGTTGTTAATTCTTCATCGCTAGCAACTCGACTGGCAACAGACAAAAATAGAAAATGCACGAAAGTATCTTGACTGAGAATGTCCCCATCTCTAACAAACTCTTCATCCCACCCGCCCCATAAGCTATTTGGGTTATTCGCTATCAAAAGTCTCTCTCTCACCGCCTCATGAAATGTTGCAAAGCTCAACGAATCTAATGGTTGGTTTCTAAATCGCCCCAGCTTAAGTGACATCGATGGCTGTTTCATTTTATGTAAATTTGGCGAACCACTATCTGGATTGGTTAATTGATTTAGAAAGTTCGTTTGATTTTTCCAATTTATTCTCTCAGCAATATTAAAAAAAGTTTCTTCAAAATTCTTTGGCCTCTCGTTATTTAACAAATATTCTCTTGAAAATAAAATTGCCAAGAATATATCGCTAAAATAAACCGGATTTTGCGCCACAATATCTGTAACAATTTCAGCTCTTGTCTCAGCTGTTATATTTGGAAAAAAAATATCCGCTAAAAATGTTGTAATCCGAGTAATGACTAAAGGATGTTGCGCAACAACTTCATAAAAGTCATCACAAGTTGTCACCCATTCACCCAATACCTGTTGAGGAACAGCATTTTCATTCAGTACATCAATTACAAGCTCGTAATCGAGGAATTCACTCGTTAGATACCAATTTTTACAAGCTATCGACGCTTTAGGAACATCTGCATCTTTATCAAACAATCCAAGGTAAATTTCAATCATTTCACGGGTATTATCTTCAGGAGAACGAAATCGTCGCCAATTCGCTTGAGATTTCATGTGAGTCAAAATTATATTACGTACGCTAACATCTTTACTCATCGCTTTTACTAGTCCAGAGTGAATACGTTGGACATCTATATATCCTGCTGAATCAATTTCCTGCGCAGGAGAAAATAATATTGTGTTCGCCAAAACATACGCCATCCAAATTTCAAACGAATCTCGACTAATTGGAAATTCTCGAATTGCTGCTAATGGCTCAGCAGTTGGGCGCCTTTCTTCGTTAAAATCATATCGACGTTCTAACGCTTGAACTAACCCGTCTTTATCTGGAATTCCCTCTTCAGTTATGCGCTCTTTATTGTTGATCGTTTGGCTCAACTCAGCTCGGGTTTTAGATAAAAACTCCTTGCCTCCACTTACTTTTAAATTAGAAATATCATCATCAAATTTAAAAAAATCAATCGCCGGCACACCCTTATAAAAACTTCCTACCAATTTGTTAGCAACTTGATACTGTTGCTCAGGTGTTAATGCACTATATTCAGCCTCTGAGAGTGCAGCTGCAGCGCCATTCGGCTGGCTTGCACTATCCTGAGCTCCGTCCACCTCCAGCTCATCTGCTTTACATGCAATTAAAAGCAGGGCAATCAGAAATATTAAAAACCGGGTATTAAACATTTTTCTTCCTCATTAATCGTACTTCGTGTTTTTTATCAAACTCTTTCTTGAAACCTCTCAGTGCACGCAGGATGCCATTTAAAATATTACGCATATTTTTCAGTGGTGTCTGTGATCACTGTTTTATCAAAATGTGAAACGGCTTAAACTTTTATAAAAGACAAACACTTTCCACTCAAAACTCTATCCCAAGGCGTTGTTTTTACAAGACTAAAGAAAATCTGATAATAAGAATTCAAAAATATGAAAAATTGAAAAGTGTGACGAAGTTGAACTAATCCTATTAGATCGAACAAAAAGTGAAAATCTTAAGGGAATATTAACAAAAAGTTTAACGCGAATTTTGTGGATATTGTCTCTGATTTGCAACAAATTTTAAAATGAGAATAACATCAAAAATTGAAAAATCCAGGTGCGGATGTCTGCAAATTGGTTACGCTTATCACTTTGATTCATTCGTGCAAATCGAAGTGTAAACTTTCCCTGATCATTAATGTAATACTGTGTAAATGCTAACCCAACCGTATAGGATTTAAAATCAGACAATTGATAATCTGCACTAGCGTTCCCTACTATATCCCGCAAGTAACTGATACGAGAGAAATCCAATGCTAACACATCTTCTGGAACCACTCCGCTTGCTTGCATATTTGAAAAATAATAATGATAAAAACTAGCAGCGTGTTGTTTGGCATACTCCCACTGAAATTGAATTTCATTTCTAGGAAAAATCTCAATACCATAAAACAAACCGAGAGAATGTGACTGAACTTGCCAATCATCAATATAATATTGATATTTCATGGTTAATGAGTGGGTTTGAAAACGCAAAAACGATAATAATTTTACTTGATTAGTGTTCCTTTTTTTTGGTCTTTTTTCATAGAAATAGGGATTACCAACAAGCGGCGCTGATGTATCCCCATCTAACACTGAAATCAACATATAGGGATTGGAATGATAACCATTAGAATGTTGATAGAAGTAATTTAACTTAAATGACACGTAGGAATTTAAGTCATGACTCAATGAAACATCATAACCGACGGATTTTTTCTTTTGCACCTCCAGAATTCGGTCGTTATCCCAACTAGCATATAATTCATAAGGCACTCCATTGCTTGGCTCAATGTAATCGTAATGAAGAATAACGCCAGTTTTAACAATCGTTTTTTTATTCGGCAAATGATATTCCACAAAACTACCACCACCCCATGAATATTGATCATATTTACGAGAATGCAAAACTTCCCAGATAGAATTAAAACGATCGAGAAATTTGTAGCCCATACTGACGGACAAACCATATTCTTTTTCATCATACTTTGACGCAGGCAATTTACCAGATGGTATAACAACTTCAACCCCGGATGGGGATGTCATCGTTTGACTTCTATTAATAACAGCTGCGCCATTGGCAGCTAAGCCTGTCCTAACCGACTGCATAAATGAAATAGAAAAAGCCTGGCTGATCGAATCATCCGTATTCAACCTGATTTTATTGGCGTTAGTAAAAATCCGATCTTCTTCCGACAAAACAGTAGATTCGGTATTCACCTGCCAATCTGGATCTGTAGACGCTTGAACCGCCTGCTCGCTCGACATCAATGAACACGTTGCTGAACACAACAAGACTCGGATTGAGCGACTCATGAAATGAATTGATTATTCACAAACTCAACTACTCCCCTGTTGCTAGGTTTATTATTATAAATTAGTTGAATTAATTAGAATTATTGAAAAACAAATAGCACGAAATTATGGCGCCCACTCATCCAAGTTGAGGAATGTTTTTTTTAGTCTATTATTCTTTGGGAGAAAACTTTGCGACTAACTCAATATCTTTACCATCACGATTTACAACGATAGGCAACCAAGTGCCAAATGCGGTTGCCTGTACTGCTTTCACTACATCTGATACTTGCTTTACTGATATGCCAGCAACATTCACTATTTTATCTTTAACTTGAATTCCCGTTTTTTCTGCCACGCTTTTTTCTACAATTTTTGAGACAACAACGCCATCATCATGCTCTAAATAAACACCTAGCCTAGGCTTATCAGCGCCATTAGCGTTAAACTCTGGCGTAAAAACGGATATACCAAATGCAATATCCACTGCACCTTTCTTAAGCTCGTCACAATCCAATGTATTATCCCAGGCCATTAATGTTTTAATGTTTTTTTCTCCAAGCGCACCAAGCTGATGTGGCACTCCATGACCATTCATTAAGTGTCCTGCCCCCATCACACCAATCATCATGAGCTGCTTATCCTTTTTAAGCGCATTGTGAATCGCTTCAGCCATTGCCCTATCCCATACTAATTGGCCTTGCATGAATTTTTTAAATGATGGATTCTCGGCTATCTCTTTTAAGTCTTCCTCACTGAATTCATCATCTGCTTGTTCTTGTTCAGCCCCTTCTCCGTGCCCTTTTGTGTGTTTTGGCATATGTTGAGAAAATACTTGCGCTAAAATCTCCAAATATTCTTGACTTGGTTTTGCTGGATCGGACAATCCCTCTCTCTGATCATTCGGAATTGAATCCCAACCTTCTTGACCAACGCGAGACACCAAACTACGATCGACATTTAAAGCAACCATTGGGATGTTGTTCATTCTTGCAAAGTGGAACATTGGAAAATAATGGTTTTTATCGAATCGCCAAATGGTATCCCAATCAACCGCATCAAGAAACTCATCTTCATCCAACTCACCCGCCACCCATTGATCTAAGTATTTTTGTGTTCTACGTGGAAAAGATTCGAAACCTAACACCATATCGGGTTGTAATGCATGCAGCTCACTGATTACTTGAAGTTGCCAACGATGATGCTCAACATTGTCATGATCCTCCCCCAGTAAAACAACTTTTGTCTTACTGAGCGAATGTAAAACATCTTTATTAGAAAACACGTCCCCTTTACTAAACCATTGTCCTTTTTTAACACAAACATTATCTTTTGAGTCTTCAGCATTGCTTTGGATGGAAATAATAAAAAGTGTCACAAACAACAATATGGATATAAATCGCATGCGAAAATTCCTTTTTAGAGAGCTATGTTATACAACGCGTTAATTAATTAGTTATTTGACTCAATTAAATGTTCAACCAATCTTATTACCTATCGCCTGCTGATCAGCATGGTATGAGGATCTCACCATTGGGCCACTTGCAACGTTAGTAAAACCAATACTTTCTCCAAAAACAGCCAAATCATCAAACTCTTCTGGATCAACATATCGCTTAACCGCCAGATGATGCGCACTCGGTTGCAAATACTGGCCTAACGTCAACATATCACAACCGGACTGTCTTAAATCTCGAAGCACTTGTTTAACTTCATCCAATTCCTCACCAACACCCAGCATCAAACCTGATTTTGCCGGTACCAGCGGAAATACCTTTTTAAATTTCTCTATCAATTCTAGCGATTGAATATAGTCAGCACCAGGTCGAACGGCTTTGTATAGTCGAGGTACTGTTTCCAAATTGTGATTAAAAACGTCAGGCGGTGCTTGTTCTAAAATGGCCATTGCCTTGTCCATTCTCCCTCTGAAATCAGGCACCAAAATTTCTATCTTTGTTTGTGGGCTATGCTCGCGAATTGCGTTAATGCAAGCAACAAAATGTGCCGCACCACCATCACGCAAATCATCTCGATCTACCGATGTAACAACGACATATTGTAAGCTCATATCGCGAATGGTATGGGCTAAGTTTATGGGTTCCTGTTCATCTAATGGGTTTGGACGTCCGTGGCCAACATCACAAAAAGGACAACGTCTAGTACAGATGTCTCCCATAATCATAAAAGTTGCCGTTCCGTGGCTAAAACATTCACCTAAATTTGGGCAAGATGCCTCTTCACATACCGTATGCAAATTATGATCTCGAAGTACTTTCTTTAATGCTGTAACCTTTGGCGTACCCGGTGATTTTGCGCGAATCCATTTTGGTTTTCTCAGAATTTTTTCTGATTTTTCAACTTTTATTGGAATTCGTGCGACCTTTGACTCACCTTTTAATTTTTTACCTTGTTCCATTATTTCTCTTTTTTACAATTTAGTTTATGCTGATAATGTTACTTGAGTTTTGGATTCTAAATTTAAGTGCTGAATCAATTGGCTTGTCAATTTCTGCTTAACATCTTGCAACGAATAGTCCGCCAACAAATCATTCAGCTGAGTCACTTTTAAATTTTCAAATCCACATGGATTTATTCCATCGTAAGGTGACAAATCCATATCCACATTGAAACAAAGTCCGTGATAACTCATTCCTCGTTTAATCCTCAATCCCAATGCAGCAATTTTTTCATCGTTTACATAAACGCCAGGTGCATCAGGCCGAGACGAGGAGTTGATGCTTTCAGATTTAAGTAAATCAATAACGGCATTTTCCATTGCAGTAACAATTTGCCGGACTCCCAACTTGTTTCTTCGCACATCAAGTAAGAGATATATTACAATTTGACCTGGACCATGATAGGTCACCTGCCCACCTCGATCTATTTGGACAATAGGAATCTCGCCAGGATCTAAAATATGATTTTTTTTTGCAGCACGACCCAATGTATAAACGGGGTAATGTTCTAATATCCAAATCTCATCACTCGTGTCCACAGATCGCTGATCACTGAATCGCTGCATTTTTTGAAATACAGGTTCATAATCACACAATCCTAAATCTCGAATTATTAAGGTGTCGATTCCGCTGACTATCACAACGCCATTAATACACGATCATGGGCTGTTAATTCCATGTAAATCGCATCAACATGTTGTTTACTCTGCGCTTCTATCGTGACAGTTAACGAAATGAATTTTCCGTTTTTACTGGCTTTTGATTTTACAGAATCTTCAGATAAATCAGCAACATGCTTGGCAACAATTTCAATAACAATTGATGTGAATTGATCATCATTCACACCCATTACTTTAATGGGAAACTGGCAAGGAAAATCAAATAAGGTTTCTGTATCTGCATCGGTCATAATGATCACATTATGGGGATGTTTTTGAATTATTCAATCAAGTTGATCAATAAAGTGTCTTTTTGTAATTGCTGTATATTTGGTACATACTTTCCCACACTTTTCCGGGCTTTCCTGTTCCTACCTCCTTTCCATCCAATTCAATAATTGGCAAAATTTCCTTTGTTGAACTTGTTAACCAAATTTCGTCCGCAGTGAGCAGTTGATGAATTGAAACATCTTGCTTTTTACAATTGAAATCATTTTCAAGCGCCAATTCAACAACTAAATCCCGGGTAATTCCAGCCAGAATATATTGATCTTTTTTTGGTGTGTATATTGTATTTTCAGATACAACGAACACATTGCTCGCCGCACCTTCAGTGACGCAATTATTTCTTAATAATATGGCTTCAGTAACACCTTGGGAAACGGCTTCTTGCCGCAACAACACATTAGGTAATAAACTAATTGCTTTGATGTTACAACGTGACCAACGGTTGTCATCCAATGTAATCGCTGAAACACCAGCTGCCGCATCTGAATTAGTCGATTTAGTTTCGTTCGACATAACAAAAACAGAAGGCGTTGTATTCGCTGGAAACGCATGATCTCGAACAGCAACACCTCTTGTGACTTGCAAATAAATTGACAAATCATTTTGGAAATTTTTTTCCACAACGGATTCTAATATATTTATCCACTCAGCCGTGTTATATGGGTTTTTTAACTCAATGGCTTTTAAACTGGCGCCTAGTCGTGTTAAATGTTCTGATAATCGGAAAAGCCTACCCCCATATGCTGGAATGACTTCGTAAACCCCATCGCCCAGTAAAAATCCGCGATCAAAAACAGATACCTTTGCTTCATCAGCAGGTAGAAATTCTCCGTTAAGAAATACAATTGACATGGAATATACTTTTTTTAGAAATGTTAAAATAAAAAATGAAAAACATACAAGGCTATAGTGGTTGAGATCTAATGAATATCTATTGGAACATCATTTTAACACTATCAACGACTCCGGAAATGAATCCGCCTTTTTTAACCTCGGTCAAAGCGACCAGATCTTTTGTCAGAAACGGCTTGCCTTCCAACTCCACATTAACCACTCCTAATATCTGACCCTTTTTAGCTGGTGCGACAATACTGGGATTTAGGCGCATATTCGCTTTTAAGGATTTATATTTTCCGCGAGGAATTGTAATCCATAAATCATCGCTCAATCCCAAATCCAGCTTTTCAACTTCCCCTTTCCACACGTGTGCGGTAGTCAGGCTCTTATTGGCTTCGTATAAACGATGAGTCTCATAAAATCGAAAACCGAATGTTAATAGCTTCTGCGATTCAGTTGCCCTAGCACGCTCACTTTTGGCACCTAACAAAACTGAAATTAAGCGCATATCTTTTTTAACAGCAGATGACGCCAAACAATATCCCGCGGACTCGGTATGCCCCGTCTTTACGCCATCAACATATTTATCTTGCCATAACAATTTATTGCGGTTGTATTGCTTAATACCGTTGTAGGTAAATTCCTTTTCAGAATACCATTTATAGTGCTCTGGAAAATCGCGAATGAGAGCCGCTACCAATATTGCTAAATCAAATGCCGTGGTATAATGATCTTTGTGAGGCAACCCTGTTGCGTTGACAAAATTGGAATTGTCCATTCCCAATTCTCTCGCATACTCATTCATTAAAGAAACGAAGGCTTCTTCCGTTCCTGCAATATGCTCCGCCATCGCAACGGTCGCGTCATTTCCAGATTGTATGACAATACCTTTGATAAGTTTTTCAACACTCACTTTGTTATTCACTTCTATGAACATGCGCGAGCCAGGCATCTTCCACGCTTTTTTACTAATTTTTACTTCATCTGTTAATGTAATGTTACCAAGTTTTAATTCATTTTCGATAACATAGTTTGACATCATTTTTGTTAAACTCGCCGGCTCAACTCGCATATTACTATTTACTTCAGCGATAATTTTACCGCTATTGTAATCTTGTAAAATATAAGATTTGGCTGCTAGTGTAGGCGCGCCGGGCTCCACCGCCGAAACTGTCCCAATACTAGACGCTAGAATAACTAGATAAATTACGCTAAAAATACAATGCCATTTCATGGATAAATTTAGATCCCTTATTTCTCTGTTAAAATTTTTGCTGATTTAACACCAATATCCGCAAGCCATTGCATATATTTTCCTGCTTGTTTAGCTTCCGTTAATGGGCCAATGCGAACCCGGTACATATGTCGACGTGCATTGATCACATACGGATGGATATCACTATTAATGTCTGCTTTAGCGAGTTTTAATTGAAGCTTTTCTGCATTTTGCTTGTCGGAAAACGCACCAACTTGGATATAAACGGGTAATTCGTTTGCTGCTTCTTGATGTCCGATGTCAATTGCAGTCACTTGAACGTTAGCGGTTCCCGATTTCACAACACCCAGCTTTAATGCAGCAACATAGGACAAATCAATTATTCGTCCCTCGTGAAATGGGCCTCGGTCATTCACTTTAACAATAATTTCTTTTCCATTTTCCAAGTTTTTGACATTCACATAACTTGGAAGCGGTAATGTTTTGTGCGCAGCTGTCATGGCATACATATCGTATTTTTCGCCGCTCGAGGTTTTTTTTCCGTGAAATTTCGTTCCATACCACGAGGCGATACCTTTTTTGACGTAACCTTTACTCGACTTAAGGGGATAATAGGTTTCACCTAGCACTTTATAACTTTTTGGATTTCCGTATCGGCTGAGTGGCTCATTTTTTGGAACAACATTACTCACTTTACTGTGGTTAATATTTGCGTTAGCTGGCGCGCCATCTCGATGCGTCACACAAGAAACCACAAAAAATAGAATAACCAAGAGAGTTGTGCGATTGAAACACTGCGTTAATTTCATAATCGTTATTTTAACCCGAATAATTTTTTAATGGCAGTGTCATTATTTAAACTAAAAAAAAACAAATACGGATCTTATTTAAGACTAATCGTTTTTTGCTCTCGTTTTAATTTTACCGCTTCAGATAACTGAAAAACCGCCATTGCATATAAGTTACTGTGATTATAACGCGTTATAGCATAAAAATTGGGTAGACCAAGCCAGTATTCGTTACCACTTTCCTGCTCCAACTCAACCAACGATGCATTCAGTGATTTTTTGGGTAAAGACTTTACACTCACACCATAGGAATCAATTTTATTGAGTGCAACTTTTGGCTTCATACCTTTCTTTAGAAAACGCTTGTAGGAATCATTGCTCACTGTGGCAGGTATAGTCACCGGATTGCCACGCTGCCAACCATGACGAGAAAGGTAACTTGCAATACTACCAATTGCGTCTGCAGTATTGTTAAGCAAATCGCGCACACCATCGCCATCAAAGTCAATGGCATAATGTCGATAGCTGCTGGCGATAAATTGCGGTTTTCCCATAGCACCTGCATAAGATCCGGTTAATGAGAGAGGATCAAATGATTCTTCTCTCGCAAGTAACAATAGCTGCTCTAACTCCTTTTTGAAAAAACTACGACGTTTTGGGTAATCAATCACAATCGTACTGAGTGAATCGATTAGTCGATATCCACCTGTAATACGACCATAGCGTGTTTCCACTCCTAAGATGGCGACAATTATTTGTGCTGGTACACCAAATTTTTTTTCCGCTTGCTGTAAACGTTCTGTATTTTCATTCCAAAATTGAATACCTTGATCTATTCGTTTATCTTTTAAAAATATATTTTTATATCGATGCCAGGGTAAACTTTCGGCAGGTCGTGTCATTTTTTCAATAATTTCAGGCATTAGTTTTACAGTTGAAAACATGCTGTTGAGCGCCTGTCGATCAAACTGGTGCTTTTTCACCATATCATTAATAAAACTAGCAATAATGGGATTGTCTAATACATTCTTTTGGTTTGCCACATTAGCAAAACTTGGAATAGCATTTAACAACAAAAATCCTGCAATAAATAAAATTCGAATTGACATGCACAAACCCTTTTTCAAGATGTAATCAATTTTCGATGAGTATGAATCGACATTAACAATCCAAACGCAAACATAAGTGTTACTAACGACGTGCCACCATAACTAACCAGAGGTAACGGAACGCCAACGACAGGTAATAATCCACTCACCATACCTATGTTAACTACGATATACACCATAAAGGTTAGTACAAGGCTGCCAGCCAGCAAGCGACCAAAGGTGCTTTGTGCTTGATATGCAATCGCTAATCCGCGATAAACAATATACATATAAATGGCAAGCAAAAATAATACACCAATCAATCCAAATTCTTCTGACAACACGGCAAATATAAAATCTGTTTTTCGTTCGGGCAAAAAGTCCAATTGTGACTGTGTACCATTAAGCCAACCCTTGCCATATAATCCGCCGGACCCAATGGCAATTTTCGATTGAATTATATGGTAACCCGATCCCAACGGATCAGATTCTGGATTTATAAAAGTAAGTACTCGCTGTCGCTGGTAATCATGCATGTAGTAAAACCACACGACCGGCGCTGCTGCAAGTAAAATCACGACGAATCCACCAAGCAAATACCAGCTAATCCCAGTAAACAATAAAACAAATATACCAGCGCTACCCACTAAAATTGCCGTCCCTAAATCCGGTTGTTTTGCTATCATCGCCACAGGAAGCAGTATGAGGATTAACGCGATAAAAATTCTGCCTGTAGACGGGGGCAACGACTTTTCTGCCACATACCATGCAACCATCATTGGCACTGCAAACTTCATCACTTCTGAGGGTTGAAAACGGAACAAACCAAAATCCAGCCATCGCTGTGCACCCTTGCCCATTTCTCCAAACAACAACACAGCGACAAGTAAAAACAAGCCAAAGCCAAAGACCCACGGAGTCCAGTATTCAATATGATAGGGTGGAATTTGCGCAGCAATAAACATGACAGTAAAGGCGATACACAACCAAACTATCTGGCGAGTAACAGTGGACCAATTTTCACCACTTGCACTATAAAGTACAACCAAACCCAATACCGTCAACACCACTAATCCAGTGAATAGAGGCCAGTCGATGTGTAGATTTTTTAGATATCCCACCGCACCTTTTTGCGGCGGCTCACTTAATCCAGAGGATAAAAGAGATTTAGCCCTGGCCACGACGTTGCTTTTCTAATAAAGGTAGCAAATATGCATCTAACACTTTACGGGCAATTGGCGCTGCCACACTGCCACCACTGCCACCATTTTCAACTATAACTGCAACAGCAATGCGTGGGTTTTCAACCGGCGCGAACGCAATAAACAACGCATGGTCATGCAATCGCTCATCTAATGTATCTTTATCATATTTTTCATCTTGTTTAATGCCAAACACTTGCGCGGTTCCTGTCTTACCGGCAATATCAAATGCTTTAGTTTTAATTTTTCTCGCTGTACCTCGGTTACTGTGTACAACTTTTCGCATGCTTTGTGTCATATAATCCCAATTACTTTTTTTCACAATGGGCACGGTATTTACCATCTGCGGGGTATAATACGTTTTTTCTTGCAGTGCATTATTTTCTCTTGCATAAGCAAGGTGAGGACGAATGTGTAAACCATAGTTGGCTAAAATTGCAGTTCCTAATGCCAGTTGAATGGGTGAAGAAACATTAAATCCCTGACCTATGCCGGTTATCAAACTTTCACCCGGGTACCAGCTTTCCCCCTTCATTTTTCTTTTCCACTCTCGGGAAGGTAATATTCCTGCCGTCTCACCAATAATGTCTATGCCAGTCCGCTTACCAAATCCGAAGTGAGTATTAAACTCGTGCATTTTGTCCACGCCAAGCTTTAATGCCAAATCATAAAAATAAACATCACATGACTCACGTATTGCACCCAACAACGTCATATCGCCGTGTCCTGTTTTTTTCCAATCACGATATTTGTGTGTATCATTTTTCAACTGATACCAACCATGGCAATTTATTTTTGATGCACCATGTACTCGGTCATATTCAAGGCCCGCTAAACCGATAAATGGCTTTAACGTTGAACCAGGCGGATAGCGCCCCTTAATCGCCCTGTTGAATAGCGGCCTATCCGGTGAAGTAGACAGTTCACGATACGATTTACTATCGATGCCATTTACAAATAAATTTGGATCAAATCCCGGCATGCTTGCAAGCGCAATGACATCTCCAGTCACTGGATCAATCGCAACCAATGCGCCTCTTTTCTCCTTTAATGCTTCCTCTGCAACTTTTTGCACATGATAATCAAGACTCAAGTAGATATTATCACCGGGCTTGGGATGCTGCTCTTCAAGCACGCGAAGAATTCTTCCTCGGGCGTTGGATTCGATTTTTTTAAAACCAACTTCACCATGCAAAATATCTTCGTAGTATTTTTCGATACCGGTTTTACCGATGTGCGTTGAAGCGCTGTAGTTAGTATTGTCAATTCGTTTTAATTCCGCCTCATTGATGCGCCCAACATAACCCAATGCATGCACACCTAAACTTCCCTTGGGATAATGACGAGTTAAGCGTGCATGAATATCAACTCCTGGAAATTGATGCTGACGAACAGACAATCGTGCAACCTCTTCTTCATTCAAACGAAATCGCAGCGGCACAGATTTAAATGAGCGTTTACGTTTACGGGCTTTATGAAAACGACTGATATCTTCTTCTGTCAGTTTAATAATTTCAGCGAGCTCTTTAATTGTTAAATCAATATTTTCGATTTTCTCTGGCACTAACTCCAATGTAAAAGACGGAGTATTCTCCGCTAACAACTCGCCGTTTCTATCAAAAATCAATCCCCTTGTGGGAGGAACCGGCACAATACTAACGCGGTTATTTTGTGAAAGTGTCGTAAAATGTTCATGACTTGCCACTTGAAGATACACCATACGTACAATAACGATTAACGTCAGAATGGCCACACCGATACCAGCAATAATCACCCGACTAGTGAATAGCTGAGTTTCTCGTAAATGATCTTTTAACTTTACTCTACGATATTCCATACAAGTTAATTTATGCCACTCGATAGCGACGTCGAACATCGCGTAATAATACAAATATCCACGGCCAAATTAAGGCGCTGGTTAGTGATGGCGCCCAGTAATCCCATGATCCGGGAGAATCACCAACGATGCCTTTAATCCAGACAACAATTAACTGCCCAAGCGCAACCAATGTAAAAACACTGAGCGCTTGCTGCCATAATGGATACACACGAATCTGCTTATGTAGCTTCACGGCAATAAACGCAACAATAGCAGTTGATAATGCGTGCTGGCCTAACAACGAGCCGGTTAACACATCCACTAACAATCCCATGATCCATGCAATTCCCACATTCACTCGAATAGGCAATGCTAAACACCAATAGATCAAAACGACTGTTATCCATTCTGGTCGGTACGGTCGTAACCAATCGGGCAATGGCATGACAGTTAATAACATTGCCAAAAGCAAAGTAACAAATATAACTTTACTGCCTTGCTTTCTAACCTCGGCCACTCATTTGGCCTCTTGCTCGGTTATATTTGAACTATCTTCATTACTTGCTACGACTGAACTACCCTTCCAAACCAGTAATACTTCGCGACTCTTGTCCAATGATGCCAAAGGAATTGCTTCCACGGTAGCAAATGGTTGACCACTATTACGTTGTACTTTAGATACTTTTGCCACGGGATATCCAACGGGAAACACACTGCCTAAGCCAGATGTTACCAGCACATCATCTATTTCTATATCAGAATTATTTGGTACATGTAGTAGTTTCAATAGATCAATGGAACCAGTTCCTTGAGCTATCATTCGTAAACCATTTCGATTCACCTGTACTGGTAAAGCATGACTTGGATCAGTAATCAACATGACTGAACTTGTTAATGGTGTAATGTGAACGACTTGACCATAAACACCATCCGCATCCAAAATTGGTTGCCCCTTGTAAACTTTATGGCGAACTCCCTTATTAACCAACACTTCGTGACTAAATGGATCAAGATCGACCGATAATAGTTCAGCTGTCAAAACGCGATCTGTTAATTTTTTTGAGGCGTCTAGCAAACGCCGCAATCGCATATTTTCTATTTCCAGGGAAACAAACTTTTGCATTTGTGCATTTAAAAACGTATTTTTAATTTGTAATTTTTCATTCTCTTCCATTAATTCCTCTCGGGATTTCATGTTATCCCCTAACCAATGACTTGCGGAAGAAGGGAAACTAACCACGTATTGTATCGGATAAATTAATACAGAGATGCCTGTTCGTAAACTATCTAAATAGTTCATGCGATGATCAACCGCCATTAACGCAAATGAAAAAATAACAAGCAGCGCAAAACGTAATCCTGCGGCTTGCCCAAAAGCGAACAAAGGTTTGATAATTTACTCCTGCTTATTTCGCATTAATTCCAATACGATAGAGACAATCAATGGATTGATTTATGTTTACGAATGAACATCCTGTTTGCTGCTTTTATGAAAACAATTAATTTGCAGAAGTGTCAGGCTTTTATTTTTTCTTAATGCTGATTATGACTCAATTAATTTCGTTTTAAAAAGTTGCAATTAAACAACAAACCATTACTCAACCGCAAAAACTTCTCCACCGTGATCTTCAATCATTTCCATCGCCCTGCCACCGCCACGGGCAACACAGGTCAACGGATCTTCTGCCACAATGACGGGCAATCCCGTTTCTTCCATTAAAAGACGATCAATGTCACGTAAAAGTGCTCCGCCACCGGTCAATACCATGCCTCTTTCCGCTACATCAGACCCTAACTCTGGTGGAGTTTGTTCCAATGCGCCTCGAACCGCACCGACAATGCCAGCTAAAGGCTCCTGTAAAGCCTCCAATATTTCATTGCTGTTTAACGTAAAACTCCGCGGCACGCCTTCAGCAAGATTGCGACCTCTCACTTCTATTTCACGCACGCCATCCGCTGGATATGCTGTTCCAATTTCTTGTTTTATCTTCTCTGCGGTAGCATCACCAATCAATGTTCCATAATTTCGACGAACATAATTGATAATTGCTTCATCAAATCTATCGCCGCCTATTCGAACCGATTCGGAATATACAATGCCGTTTAACGACATCACAGCGACTTCTGTCGTACCACCACCGATATCAACGACCATTGATCCGCTCGCTTCACCTATAGGCATTCCTGCCCCAATTGCTGCGGCCATTGGTTCTTCAATCAAATAAACTTCCCGAGCACCGGCACCAGCAGCTGATTCCTTGATCGCTCGACGTTCGACTTGAGTCGAACCACACGGTACACAAACCAACACACGGGGACTCGGACGAAAAAAACGCGTTTCATGGACTTTAAATATAAAATGCTGCAACATTTTTTCAGTTACAGTGAAGTCAGCAATCACTCCATCTTTTAAGGGTCGAATTGCGGTGATGTTTGCAGGCGTTCTTCCTAACATCCGTTTTGCTTCAATTCCAACAGCGGCTATACTTTTTGGTCCACCTGGGCCTCTTTCCTGCCGAATCGCAACCACGGACGGCTCGGCTAACACGATTCCACGACCACGCACATAGATGAGTGTATTTGCGGTACCTAGATCAATTGAAAGATCATTGGAGAACATTCCCCGAAAGCGTCCAAACATGTTGCTAATATCCTTTTTTCGTTTTGCTTATACTATTAAATTGAAGGGAAAGATTTTGGACAAACATACATCTATGATATGGTTCACGTCCCATATTTTTGAGAACAAATGGTGTGAAAAAATGTCCTTGCAAAAAAGCGATGTTGAAAAAATTGCTCATTTAGCCCGTTTATCAATCAGTGATGATGATATCCCTTCTTATACTGATAACTTGTCAAAAATTTTGCAATTAGTTGAGCAAATGCAATCTGTTGATACCAGCAACATTACACCGATGGCTCATCCATTAGCAGAAGTACAACGTTTACGCGAAGACGAGGTCACTGAAACAGATCAGCGAGCACATTTCCAACAAATCACACCTAACGCGGAAAACGGTTTATACCTTGTTCCAAAAGTGATTGAATAATCATTAAATTTCTAACAAAAATCAACAATTAAAACATAATATTGCTGCTCATGCAGAATTTGTTCCGAAAGATTAACCACCAAATACAGTTAACAGGCATCAATATATGCTCGAAAAAACCATTAAACAACTTAGCGATGAATTGCATTCCAAACGCATTTCGAGCGTGGAATTAACTGAATTTTATTTAGACCGAATTAACGCGCTAGATAAAAATATTAATTCATATATTTCAGTGACAGATGACCACGCATTGCTACAAGCAAAGGCTGCAGATAAATTAATCGCAACAGGCCAAGCTGGCCCGTTAACCGGCATACCCATTGCGCAAAAAGATATTTTTTGCACCAATGGAATCAAAACAACTTGCGCTTCGAAAATGTTAGATAATTTTATTGCCCCATATGATGCGACCGTTATTTCACGCTTCAACGCCGCAGGTAGCGTTATGCTAGGCAAAACAAACATGGATGAATTTGCCATGGGATCATCAAACGAATCCAGCTATTACGGAGCCGTTAAAAATCCATGGAATACAAACTGCGTCCCAGGCGGATCATCCGGCGGATCTGCTGCGGCAGTTGCAGCCCGTTTAGCTCCAGCTGCTACAGGGACTGATACGGGCGGATCCATTCGCCAACCCGCTTCAATGTGCAACTTAACAGGACTAAAACCTACCTACGGACGCATTTCTCGCTGGGGAATGATTGCATTTGCATCTAGTCTTGATCAAGCCGGCCCAATGTGCCGAAACGCAGAAGATGCTGCAATGATGCTTAACGTCATGGCAGGCTTTGATTCAAAAGACTCAACCTGTGTAAATCAAGCCGTACCGGATTATACTGAAAATCTAAATAAGCCTTTATCAGATTTGAAAATTGGCTTACCGAAAGAATATTTTGACAATTCTCTGGATGAAAACATTGCAAGAATTATAAAAGATGCCATCGATGAGTTTAAGAATATTGGCGCCAACATAATTGAAATTGAGCTGCCAAACAATAATCTTGCGATTCCGGCTTATTACATTGTCGCGTTAGCTGAGTGCTCTTCAAACTTATCGCGTTACGATGGCGTTCGATTTGGATATCGCTGTGAAGATCCAATTGACTTAGAAGATCTTTATAAACGATCCCGTGGTGAAGCGTTCGGAGAAGAGGTTAAACGACGAATCATGATTGGCACTTATGCCTTATCAGCCGGATACTACGACGCTTACTACGTACAAGCACAAAAAATTCGTCAACTCATCAGCAACGACTTTAAATCCGCTTTTGAAAAAGTTGATGTCATTATGGGTCCAACTTCGCCATCCACCGCGTTTAAAATTGGCGAAAAAAGTAATGACCCCGTAACGATGTATCTTTCCGATATTTACACAACGGCAGTCAATCTCGCGGGCTTACCAGGCATGTCAATTCCTGCTGGCTTTTCTGATTCCATGCCTGTGGGTCTGCAACTCATTGGTAACTATTTTTCAGAAAGCCACTTACTGAACATTGCACATCAGTTTCAACAAGTGACAGATTGGCACACACAATCTCCTGAAAATTATTAATCTGCCAAATTTATATCTGAGGAAACAATCATGGAATGGGAAGTTGTCATTGGACTTGAAATTCACGCACAGCTCGCAACAAAAAGTAAAATATTTTCTGGTGCATCCACCGCATATGGCGCAAGTGCAAATACGCAAGCTTGTGCTGTCGATTTAGGCTTGCCCGGCGTTTTACCTGTTGTTAACAAAGAAGCTGTCACCATGGGCGCGAAATTTGGATTAGCCATTGGCGCAAACGTGGCCAAGCTATCCATATTTGATCGAAAAAACTATTTTTACCCAGATCTTCCAAAGGGATATCAAATTTCACAATTGCATTTTCCTATCGTTGAACATGGACATATTGACATTGAATTAGAAAATGGAGAAACAAAAGTCATTGGAATAACACGAGCGCATCTTGAAGAGGACGCCGGAAAATCACTGCATGATACATTTGACAAGGATACTGGAATAGACTTAAACCGCGCTGGCACGCCACTATTAGAAATCGTATCAGAGCCAGACCTACGCTCTGCAAAAGAAGCTGTGGCTTATATGAAAAAAATTCATTCTTTAGTGCAATACCTTGAAATTTGCGATGGCAATATGCAGGAAGGATCATTTCGTTGTGATGCAAATGTATCCGTCCGACCGAAAGGCCAAGAAACTTTTGGCACTCGTGCAGAAATCAAAAACATTAACTCCTTTCGATTTGTTGAGCGCGCAATAAATCATGAAGTTGAACGCCAAATTGAATTAATCGAAGATGGTGGTGAAGTGATTCAAGAAACTCGACTCTATGACGCAGATAAAGATGAAACTCGATCAATGCGAAGTAAAGAAGAAGCGAATGATTATCGATATTTTCCCGATCCGGATTTGCTTCCGGTTGCGTTAGACGATCAATTCCTAAGCTCTCTTAAACAAACTCTGCCAGAATTGCCTGCGGAAAAGAAAATCCGATTTATTGAAGATTATCAATTAAAATCGATAGATGCTGAAATTTTAACATCTCAAAAAGATTTGTCTGACTATTTTGAAGCAACAGTGAGCGCAAGCGATGGTGAAGCTCGATTAAGTGCCACCTGGATACTGGGCGACTTAATGGCCGCATTAAACAAAGGTAACATTCCACTTTCAAACTGTAACGTCAATCCGAATTTACTTGGTGGCATGATCAAACGAATCGCGGACAATACAATTAGTGGAAAGATTGCAAAATCTGTTTTTGAAGCACTTTGGAATGGCGAGGGCACTGCAGATGAAATCATCGAAAATAAAGGCCTAAAACAAGTCACCGACTCTGGTCTCATTGAAAAAATAATTGATGAAATCATCGAAAAAAATCCAGCGCAAGTCGAGCAATATCGTAGTGGTAAAGAAAAAGTATTTGGATTTTTTGTCGGCCAAACAATGAAAGCGAGTCAAGGTAAAGCAAATCCACAACAAGTCAATAAATTGTTAAAGCGCAAATTAAAACCTTAATCATAATTTTTTATACGATGCTAGGGTTACAAATCATTTATTTATTTTTAGTGTTATGAGCAAAAAATCCAAAGATTTAATTCAACATTTTCTATTCGAAAACCTCCCTGTACGTGGCGTCATTGTTCACCTGGAAGACACTTGGCTTAGCCTACAAGGTAAAAAAAACTATCCTGACATAATTTGTAAATCTCTCGGTGAGTTTGCGGCCGCAAATGCCTTGCTAGCCAGCACCTTAAAATTTGATGGCTCACTGATAATGCAAATCATGGGAAATGGGCTTATTAATCTTTTAGTTATGGAATGTACAAATAATTTTGATATCCGTGGATTAGCAAAATATGAAAGCGAATCAAACAAAATTGATACACAACATCTTTTTGGTGATGGGAAACTTGTTTTAACCATCAATAATGATTCAAACAATAGTCGTTATCAAAGCATCATTGAACTTCATGGTGATAACGTTAGTCTCGCCTTAGAACAATATCTAACTCAATCCGAACAATTAGAAACTTGCCTTATTCTTGCAACCAATAACCTAAAAGCCTGTGGCATATTATTGCAAAAACTTCCCAACGAAACTGAACACCCAACTGACGATTGGAACAGATTATCTCATTTGGTCGCAACAATTAAGGATGAGGAACTATTCAATTTGAACAACCAGGAAATAATTCATCGATTATTTTCTGAAGATGACATCAGATTACTGGAAGCAAAAACATGCCAATTCAATTGTACTTGCTCACGCAAACGCGTAGCAGATATGTTAATTACGTTAGGTAAAGAGGAAGTAAATGAAATTATCGAAGCAACGGGGACAATTGATATTGATTGCGAATATTGCAACCAACATTACTCATTTGATTCAGTAGACGTACTCGAACTATTCGCAACAAATTTGCAGCCACCTTCAAGCAAAACTAAACATTAAGAATGTTTGAATCCTAGCCTGCATTTCTCATAAGGTCGCGAGATTATCAAGTGAAAATCCGTGAATCCTGTGAAAAATGCGGACTAGAAACTATCTGATTCCACTCGGACTTCCAACGAATCAACTTCGCCATTTCGAATCCTGAATCCGCCGAGATCCAGCACGCCTTTTATACCTAAAGATACAATTAAATAATTTACGTCTGGATACTCACTCTGCGCAATATCAGTTCTTGATGGATACGCATTTCCCCGCGGATGAGAGTGATAAATAGCGAAAAGCGACTCCCCTCGCTCTCTCATTTCTCTCATCACAGTTATTTGCTCTTTACCGTTCATTTGAAAAAATTCTTGCGGGTTGGTTGCGGCATTTTCAATGGGATAAACATGAGAAATACACCCATTTTTTTCCGCAATGAATCCACATATTTCTTGCTCAGAATTTTGTTGCGCTTGCGAAAGGATTTCGCTTACCACATTAATGGGTAACTCAATGATCTTTGAATTTTTCGTCATGGTTTTTGAGCCATTGTTATTCTATCGATATTGGAATAATCTTTTAGAGTAGTGATATTTTTATATGAATTTATTTTAAATATCATACGCACATCATCTGCTTGATTCCACCCATGCTCCAACAATACCCAGCCATTGGGCTTTAAGTGCTCCATTGATTGATTGACAATCGTCTTTATACATAATAATCCGTTATCTTCTGCTACTAATGCGACCTTAGGCTCATACAACAAATCACCCTTATTCAAATGGATATCATCTTTAGCAATATATGGTGGATTTGATACTACTATATCAAAGTGTGTTTCCTCAATATTTTCAAACCAATTACTTTGAAAAAACTCCAAATTATTGCTGGCATACAAATCCGCATTTTGTTTTGCAACATTAAGCGCTTGTTGTGAAATGTCTGTTGCTATCATTGTACAATTGGGTCTTTCTTTGAGTATAGCAATCGATATCGCACCAGAACCAGTACCGAGCTCGCATATTTTTGCCGAATGGTTTTTAGAAATTTTCGCTAACACTGCCTCAACTAAATGCTCAGTTTCAGGTCGAGGAATGAGAGTTTCTGATGTCACTTTTAAATCCATCGACCAAAACTCTTGTTTCCCAACGATATATGCGACAGGCTCCCCATGCTCTCGTTTTTTAATTAACGCTGAAATCTTTTCAATTTGATTATCTTTTAAATGGCTGTTTGAATCCGTATAAAGTTTTGAACGATCCCAATTAAGCGCAAAACAAATTAAAACTTCCGCATCAAGTCTCGATGTAGGTGATACAGAGGTTAAACGATCAGTTGATTGCAAAAGAATATTTGCAAGTAAAGTATCAGACATAAAAATATTGGATAGATTTACTCATTACTTATTGCAGCCAATTGATCTGCCTGATATTCATTTGTTAAGGGATCGATTACCATATCAAGATCCCCCATGACAAACTCATCCAGTTTGTATAGTGTTAGATTGATACGATGATCAGACACACGACCCTGTGGAAAGTTATAGGTACGAATACGCTCAGATCGATCTCCACTACCGACTAAGCTTTTACGGGTTGCCGCGGTTTCTGCAGCTTGCTTATCTTGCTCTGCTTGCATTAAGCGCGCTTGTAATACTGACATCGCCCTTGCTTTATTTTTATGTTGAGAACGCTCATCCTGACATTCAACTACGGTACCCGAGGGTAAATGAGTTATGCGTATTGCTGAATCGGTTTTATTAACATGCTGCCCACCCGCGCCAGATGCTCTAAAGGTATCAATTTTTAAATCATTCGGATTGATTTCAATTTGCTGCACTTCATCAACTTCAGGCATTACAGCGACTGTGCACGCAGAAGTATGAACTCGACCTTGGGTTTCTGTTTCTGGCACTCGCTGCACTCTGTGCGCACCCGATTCAAACTTAAGTCTAGAATAAACGCCTTTACCAGAAATCCGTGCGATTATCTCTTTGTAACCACCATGCTCGCCTAAACTTTGACTCATTATTTCAACTTGCCAGTTTTTTCGTTCTGCATAACGAGAATACATCTTAAAAATATCCCCAGCGAAAATTGCCGCTTCATCGCCTCCAGTTCCCGCTCGCACTTCGACAAATACGTTACTTTCATCAAAAGGATCTTTAGGTAGTAAAAGTTTTTGCAGCTCCAACTCTAGGTCTGATTTTTTTGACTCACTTTCATTTAGCTCTAGTTGAGCAAGCTCCTGCATTTCCTTATCATCTTCTTCCAGCATTTCGTTTGCAGAACTTATATCATCAATTACTGAAAGATAACGAGAGTAGCATTCACTCACTGGCTGTAACTGAGCATATTCCTGCGAAAAGCTCCGAAATTTATTTTGATCACCAATGACATCCGGATCTGATAACAAAGCATTAATTTCTTCGACGCGTTCAGAAATGGTGTCCAACTTATATAACAACGTTTTGTTCATGAATTTTCCGTGCTAGTTATCGGTATCTTTTAACTCAAATAGCTCTTTCGCACTTTCAAGTAAATTATGATTTCCATCAAATCCAGCTTGACGAATTTTAGTGGTGGGAATATGGGATATTTTATTTACCAAAGAGTTGGCAAAGCGCCGCAAAACCTCATCCGGATCATGCCCTTTACTCAACATTTTAATGGCCTTTTCCAACTCAGCATCTCGATGAGATGCCATGGCGCCACGAAAATTTTGAATAACAGAAACTGCACCTTGAGATCGAAGCCATCCCATAAAAGAAACAACTTGTGTATCAATTATATCTTCCGCTTGCTCGGCAGCTTCACGACGAGTTTTTAATCCTTCCTCGATAATATCTTTAAGGTCATCTACCGTGTATAAATACACATCGGCAAGATCTCCAACTTCAGATTCGATATCTCGAGGTACTGCTATATCAACCATAAAAATGGGTCTATGTTTGCGTGCTTTTAATGCGGTTTCCACAACACCTTTACCTAAAATTGGTAACGGGCTTGCGGTTGAAGATATTATAATATCAGCATTGGTTAAATGCGCTGGAATATCAGCTAATGTAATTGCAGAACCATCAACCTCTTCTGCTAACACATGCGCCCTTTCAATAGTGCGGTTAGCGATAACAATATTGCCAACTTTACTTTCATGTAGGTGTCTGGCTGCTAACTCAATGGTTTCACCCGCGCCAATCAATAACGCAGTGTGATTTTCCAAAGAGCTAAATATTTGTTTTGACAAACTGACTGCAGCATAAGCAACTGAAACCGCACTTTCACCAATCGCAGTATCTGTTCTAACTTGTTTGGCAACATTAAAGGTGTGCTGACACAATTTGTTTAAGACAGTACCCAACGTACCTGCAGCATTTGCATCTCGGTATGCAGTCTTAACTTGGCCTAATATTTGTGGCTCGCCTAAAACGAGTGAATCTAATCCGCTGGCAACGCGCAATAAGTGCCTAACCGCATCTCGATTTGGGTATTTATAAATGTAAGGGGAGATATCATCCAAGTGCAGATTGTGATAATGGGAAAACCAATCTTCGACAAGCGCTGCATTTGCATCGTTTACACAACAGTACAATTCTGTTCTGTTGCATGTTGATAAAATCGCTACTTCTGATACATCTGACTTAGCAACCAAATCACGACAGGCATCTTGCAATCGCTCGGGTGCAAAAGCAACTTTCTCCCGAATGGAAACAGGTGCTGTTTTATGATTAATACCAAATGCCAGTAATGCCATAGAAATTATTCTTTAACGTCAATTTTTTGGTCAAGCGGACCATTCTCTTAAATACCAATTACGATTACAAGACCTTGTTTCGCCTATCCAATAATCTAATTGTAATATCCCCCTAACAAAATACTATGTTAGTGTATTTGAGTATGGTATTTTTCAACGAAATAATACCTAAATACCCCAAATTTTTTGCAAATAACAAATGATTTATTATCCGATAAGTATTTAATTTATTATGAATTATTGCCTTAACAAAGGTTCCTAATATACTACAAGTATATTAAGCTAACTATACGATGATGAACAGTTTTTCCACAATACTCTGCTTAACATTCAAAAGTTATTCTCAAAAGAGGCTTAATGCTTGCAATTGATAAAATGTATGGCGTATTTTTTGTCTAAATATATATCTATATTCGCAACAACTATTTATATAAGCAAAAAGGTTTAGTTGAATGAAAATTTGCATCTCCAACGGAATTACCCTGAGTTTGCTTATCTCCCTTTCTGCTTGTGTATCAAATACACTAAAACCTGAAAATGAATCTGAAAATGGGGTTACTTCTGCAAAATTAGACACTGAGAAAGGTCGTCAGATTCAACCACAAGAACCATTCGATGAAAAACCAGGTGACGTTCAATTTGATAATCCAGTTGCGGACCTTGTTTATCAAATCTTCATTGCTGAACTAGCAACAAAAAAAGGTAATCCCGAAATAGCATCTAGCTTTTACCTCAATGCGGCAAAAGAGAGTAAAAACCCAAAAGTTGCAGCGCGAGCGGTGAGAATTGCCAGTTTTGCGGAAAAAACAGAGGATGCACTTGAAGCAGCCAAAATTTGGACAGAAACTGATCCTGAGAATTCTGAAGCATCTAGAGTATTGGCTGTATTGTACCTTCGCAATGAACAATTTGATGAAGCACAAGCTGTATTAGGTAAGTTATTAGATACTACCGATGAAGAAAGCGTCTCACGCAATATTTTATTAACAGGCGCCATGTTGCAGCGAGAAGCAACGAAAGAAGGCGCAGCTAAGATCGCACTTTTTTTAACTGAATTATATCCAAAACGTGCCGAATCCCATTACATACACGCTTCACTTGCCATGCAGGCAGAGCAACCAAAAGTTGCATTAAAAAGTATTGAATCTGCGATAAAAATTCGTCCGGACTGGGTCGAGTCAGTCATACTCTACCCCCGAATTTTACAGGAAAATGACAAATCCGAAGATGCAGTAAAATTTCTGGCTGACTTTCTTAAAAAGCACCCCAAAGAAGATGCAGTACGTCTAACATACGCTCGAACATTAGTAGACCATAGACAATTAGAAGATGCCCGAAGCCAATTCGAATTGCTAGCCGTAAAAATGCCAAATAATCATGATGTTATTTTTGCACTAGCAATGTTATCTATGCAGTTTAAAGAATACGACGAAGCGAAAGGCTATTTAAATCAATTAGATAAAATGGGTAAAGCCAATCCACAAGTTATATTTTATCTAGGTCAAATAGAAGAACAGAAAAAGGATTTCGATGCGGCTATAGATTGGTACAAAAAACTAACGCCTGGTGAATATTTCGTTGAAGCACACATGCGTATTAGCGTTATATTGGCGAAAACAAAAACAATTGAGGCAGCCATAAATCACTTACATCAAATCCCAGTTAGTAGTGAACAAGAAAAACGGGAAATTATACTTTTTGAAGGTAACTTATTGCGTGACTTCAAACATTATGAAAAGGCCTATGCCTATTATACTAAGTTAATAGAAAAAACTCCGGAAGATCAGGAACTATTATATTTTCGTGCGTTGGTCGCTGAACGATTGAATAAAATTGATGTTGTCATACGAGACTTAAGTTATGTTATTGAAAAAGATCCAGAGAATTCTGCAGCCTTAAACGCACTAGGTTACACACTGGCGGACCGAACCAATAAATTAAACGAAGCGTTGAAACTTATTCAACGAGCACGAGACCTGGAACCGGATGATCCTGCGATAATAGACAGCTTAGGTTGGGTCAATTACCGCATTGGAAACCTAGATGAAGCTATAGCATTACTACAAGAAGCCATGGAAAAAATCGATGATGGCGAAGTTGCTGCACATTTTGGCGAAGTACTATGGGCCAAAGGTGAAAAAGAAAAAGCCATAAACATATGGAAAAAAGCCAAGGAAAAATTTAGCGATAATGAAATTTTACTAAAAACAATGGAACGCTTTGGTCAGTAGCTCCTTTTCCCTTTATCGAGCTTTTTCTCTCTGCACTGTATTTTTACTCTGCTCCTGTAGTACATCGCCAAAGCTCACATCAAAACCAAACAGTGAAATAAATCCTCAGTGGAGAAATCACCATAACTCTGTTAACGCAATAAAAGATTGGAATTTTAACGGCCGCTTCAGCGCGAACGGGACTGATGAATCTTGGAATGGGAATATTGTCTGGAAACAAAAAAAACAAGATTTTGAAATACAAATCAGTGGCCCACTTAGCAGTGGCAGTGTAAAAATTGAAGGTAATAATGAGTATGCAATTCTCACTTTAGGAGATGACAAAACATACTCAGATGAAAATCCAGAGAAGCTTCTCGAAGCAAATACTGGCCTAAAACTTCCGCTTAGTGATCTACAATATTGGTTACGAGGCATCCCGGCCATCAATACACCAAATGCAAAAATGCAATGGCACAACAATGGACATTTAAAAAACTTAAATCAAGGTGGGTGGAAAATCTCCTTTCGTGGCTACACAAAAATTAATTCTATCGAGCTACCTAGAAAAATATTCATGCAAAATAGTGAATACGATGTTCGATTAATCATTCGAAATTGGCATATATAACCTCGCAATTACGCAAAAAAATCCCATGAATCTTAAGCAGAACATTTGGCTTGCACCTGCAAAACTTAACTTATTTTTACATATTACCGGCAGACGGGATGATGGTTATCACTTACTACAAACCATTTTTCAATTTATTGATTTAAATGATGAGCTTCGATTTGATGTCAATAAAACTAACATTATCGCGCTCAAAAAATCCGTAAAAAATGTAGAAGATAACGACAATATTGTCATAAAAGCTGCAAAACTTTTACAACAATACACGGATTCAAAATATGGTGTAACCATAGAAATAACAAAAAATATTCCCATGGGCGGTGGCCTAGGGGGAGGTAGCTCTGATGCCGCAACAACCTTATTAGCATTAAACACGCTATGGCAGCTAAATTTGCCTAAAAAAGAACTCATGTCACTGGGTTTGCAACTCGGTGCAGATGTACCTATATTTATTTACGGACAAGCGGCATGGGCCGAAGGTGTTGGAGAACATTTAACACCCATAAATCTATCAGAGCCCTGGTATTTAGTCATTTTCCCTAATGTCGGCATTAATACGAGTACAATTTTTTCCTCTACAGAATTGACACGAGACAAAGATCCAATCAAAATACGCGACTTCCTGGAAAGCAGTACAGAAACGGAAAATGTTTTTGAAGGAATTGTTTCAAAAACGAATTCTGAGGTGCGATCAACACTAAATTGGCTTAACAAACGCACAAAAGCCAGGCTAACAGGAACTGGAGCATGTATTTTCGCTAGCTTTGATACTGAAAATCAAGCAAGAACAATTGCGAATAATGTTCCTGAAAAATGGCAAGCATTTGTAGCCAAAGGGTTAAATAAAACCCACATAGAACAGTTTTATTGGGGTGTCGCCAAGCGGTAAGGCACAAGGTTTTGATCCTTGCATACCCAGGTTCGAATCCTGGCACCCCAGCCATATTTTTTTAAGCGTTATGCTAATAATGACTTTTCAACAGCAACCAGATTATTCAATTTAGGAAAAACCATGCCTGATAGACGAATGATGGTATTTTCCGGCAATGCCAATACGCCACTCTCCCACGACATCGCCCAATATTTGAACATTCGATTAGGCAAAGCTAGCGTGGGCCGATTCAGTGATGGCGAAGTTGCTGTAGAAATTTTAGAAAATGTACGCGGAAATGATGTATTTATAGTACAACCCACCTCCGTTCCAACCAATGATCATTTAATGGAATTACTCGTCATGGTAGACGCAGTTCGACGAGCTTCCGCTGCTCGCATCACTACCGTGATCCCCTATCTTGGTTATTCTCGCCAAGACCGACGTACTCGATCGGCCCGCGTCCCCATAACAGCTAAAGTTGTTGCCAATATGATTCATAGTGTAGGGACCAATCGCGTATTAACCGTTGATCTTCACGCCGACCAAATTCAAGGTTTCTTTGATTTACCTGTGGACAACGTATTTGCGTCACCCATTTTGCTAGGAGACATTTGGCGGCAAAAATATCCTGATCTAATTGTTGTATCTCCAGACGTTGGCGGTGTAGTTCGTGCACGCGCTATAGCCAAACGGCTGGGTGATGCCGATTTAGCAATAATCGACAAACGACGTCCGAAAGCAAATGAAGCTCGAGTAATGCACATTATAGGTGATGTCACAGACAGAACTTGCATATTGGTTGATGACCTAGTCGATACTGCAGGAACTTTATGCAAAGCAGCTTATGCTTTAAAAGAGAATGGCGCATCAAGGGTTGTCGCATACTGCACCCATCCTGTATTATCTGGCCGCGCTATAGACAATTTGGAAGAGTCTGTTTTAGACGAATTAGTTGTAACAGATACCATTCCTTTGCAAAATTCAGCTCGGCAGTGCAGTCGCATTCGCCAACTTAGCGTAGCTGAAATGTTGGCAGAAACCATGCGACGTATCCACATGGACGAATCTGTCAGCTCTCTTTTCATCGATTAGACATTACTTCGTTGAAAATCAAACGGTTGCCAAGCTTGGTCGCGATCTTGGCTAAATTTTATACTGCTTTTTATGCACAGTAGAGCATAACTAAAGCAATTAGGAGTTATACAAAATGAACACATTCACATTCACAGCTCAAACACGCGAAGATTTAGGGAAGGGTGCGAGCCGCCGCCTACGTCACGCGGACTCTATTCCTGCCATAATTTATGGTGGTGAATTAGATCCACAAGCGGTCACACTTAACCACAATGATGTATTGAAATCCCTCGAGCACGAATCCATTTATACTTCTATTGTTACCGTTAAAGTCGGTGACACTGAACATAAAACCATTATTCGTGATATTCAACGTCATTCACACAAACCTAAAGTGTTGCATGTTGATTTTCAACGCATAAGTCAAACAGAAAAAATTCACATGCCAGTGCCCATTCATTTTATTGGCGGTGAAAATGCGCCAGGCGTTAAAACAGGCGGACAAATGACTCACAACATGAATGAAATTGAAGTCAGTTGTCTCGCAAAAGATTTGCCTTCTTACATTGAACTTGATGTGTCGACACTGGAAATTGGCGATACACTTCACATTAGTGATTTACAATTGCCTGAAGGTGTTAGCTCAGTTGCCCTTGCTCACGGAGAAGATTACGACCAACCAGTTGTCGCAATCAACAAATCTCGAGGCATGTCAGATGACGACTCTGAATCTTCTGAAGAAGAAACAGAAGAAAGTTAACATCATCTTTCATTAGGGAATTTGTTACATTTTTTGCACCTCAGTTTTAGAAATTTTTACTGGGGTGCAAAACTATTATGACCACTCCTATTAAACTCATTATCGGCTTAGGTAATCCTGGCAATCAATATGAACAAACCCGTCATAACGCCGGATTTTGGTTCCTTGATAATATTGCCCATGCATTTCATGGCACATTTAAAACAGAAAAAAAATTCTTTGGCGACGTCACCACAATTACATCCGCCAGCCATGAGATCAAGCTGATCAAACCCACAACATTCATGAATCGAAGTGGGCAAAGCGGACTAGCGATCGCAAATTTTTTTAAAATACCGATTGAAAATATTCTTGTGGCGCATGATGAATTAGACCTACCAGCAGGTACAGCAAAATTAAAGCTTGGTGGTGGACATGGTGGACATAACGGCCTGCGCGACCTAATAGCTCAATTTGGAAACAAACAATTTTTACGCTTACGTATCGGCATAAATCACCCCGGAAGCAAAGATCTCGTTACACCGTATGTTTTGGGAAAACCATCCGCAAGTGACAAGGAAGCTATCAATTCAATCATTGATAAATCTGCCAAAGTAGTACCACTTCTCGCCAAAGGTGATATACAAATTGCCATGCAAACACTTCATCGAGATCAATAAAATAGGAATAGATTATGGGATTTAAATGCGGAATTGTCGGCTTACCCAATGTTGGAAAATCCACTCTTTTTAATGCACTCACAAATGCAGGTATAGATTCAGCGAACTACCCTTTTTGTACGATTGAACCAAATATTGGAATTGTCCCCGTTCCTGATAATCGACTTGCACCACTGGCAGAAATAGTAAAACCGCAACGCATCTTACCAACAACAATGGAATTCGTAGACATTGCAGGTCTCGTTGCTGGCGCATCAAAAGGTGAAGGCCTTGGAAACCAATTTCTCGGAAATATACGTGAAACAAACGCCATTGCACATGTTGTCCGATGTTTTGATGATGACGATGTCGTCCATGTCTCTGGCAACGTCGATCCTTTACGTGATATCGATATAATAAACACAGAACTCGCACTAGCGGATTTGGAAAGTGTAGAAAAAGCAATTACACGGGTCGCAAAATTTGCAAAAAGCGGTAACAAAGAAGCCATTTCAAAAAAGAAAAATCTCGAAGCAATACACGCCCACATAGACAGCGGCAAACCCGTACGTACAATGAATTTAAGCCAGGACGATAAAAACGAAATAAATGATATTCACTTACTCACAATCAAACCCACAATGTACATCGCCAATGTTGATGAAGGTGGCTTTGAGAACAATCCTCATTTAGATAAATTAAATGATCTAGCAAAACAAGAAAAAGCCATAGTCGTCCCGATTTGCGCTGCAATAGAAGCAGAAATTAGCCAACTCGACGATGATGAAAAAGGTGATTTTTTATCAGAGATGAATTTAGATGAGCCAGGCCTAAATCGTGTAATCAGAGCTGGGTACGAACTACTTGGCTTACAAACGTATTTTACCGCCGGAGTAAAAGAAGTAAGAGCATGGACAGTTAAAGTGGGTGCAACCGCACCAAAAGCCGCGGCTGTCATTCATACAGATTTTGAAAAAGGCTTCATTCGAGCAGAAGTGACTGCATATGATGACTTCATTCAGTATAAGGGTGAACAAGGCGCAAAAGAAGCCGGCAAATGGCGATTAGAAGGAAAAGAATATATTGTCCAAGACGGAGATGTGATGCATTTTCGGTTCAATGTTTAATCAATTTCTACTGCATTACAACTTGACAAGAGGACTCCAACACCTCAAAATTCCGCTTCATTTTGGCTATACCAAAACCACAAACCAAAATATAAAGGCTATGTAGCTCAGCTGGTTAGAGCACATCACTCATAATGATGGGGTCGCAGGTTCGAATCCCGCCATAGCCACCACACATAAAAACCTGCTCTATTTGAGCAGGTTTTTTTATTTCATGATCGCAATATAAAAACTGTTTTAAACGAATAATCCTTTATCTAATTTTAGTGCACATCTCATTACCAAATATTCCATCTCACCAGTACAAGTTATTCTATTTACACCAAAATTCCCACTAAAGCTGCCCTTAAATAAGTCGCTAAATATAGCACCAATTACCAATATAATTTGTGCAGATTATGTATACGGACATCATTTTAGACGAAGTTGATAAAACATTAATTGAAGACTTCCTTTCAGAATATGAAGAGGAGCAATTAACGATACGTTCTGCATTGATTGCATTGGAAAACAATCCAGATGATAACGAAGTCGCTAGAGAATTATTCCGAAGTATTCACTCACTAAAAAGTAATTTACACATGATCGGATTGGGAGCAGTCTCAATCATGATTCATTATCTAGAAAATTTGTTAGACGCAGTAAGAAATGACACATTAAAATTTAATCAATTGTTGAGTGACCTTATTTTAGTGAACACTCAATCTGTTTTAAATATTTGCATTGATGTTTTCAACGATAACGATGTTAACACCCAACTATTTAAGTATATTGAGGCATTAGCCCAACTTGAAAATAAACACGATGATAACTCACTGATCAGCGCGTTATTGATTTTTGATCCTGGCTATGCAGCAGCAAAAACCACCGACAACAATGACATAAAAGTCCATGATGATTTAACTTTATTTTCCAACTTGGCCCACGCAATGGAACATCGCGTCGTTGGTAAAATAGGATCAACACAACGCATCATGGATATGTCACTAGCAATGAATGAATTAGCTGGGTCTCCCGTTGATGTGACTCAACTTCAAACTGCTGTTTACATGCATGATTTGGGTATGGCATTTTTACCTTTATCATTGCTAAACAAAACCAGCCGCTACGATGAAAACGAACGTTCTAAACTTTTTGCACACCCATCACACGCCGCATCTATGCTTGATGTCATGGAACATTGGGGCGATGCGAGCTTAATGGTTCAACAGCACCATGAACGTTTCGACGGTACAGGGTATCCCAACAAATTACCCAACAATAAAATATGTGATGGCGCAAAAATATTATCCATAGCGGATACATTTGAGTCTATGTCTCAAATTCGCGCGGATAGAGAGCACAAAAGAACAGTACTACGAATTGTTGCCGAAGTTAACGCCAATGGAAATCTTCAGTTTGATCCCACGTGGGTAGACGTTTTTAACAAATATATTAGAAAAAAATTCCTCAGTAAAAAATCATAGAGACTTTTTCAAGCCACTACAACTTGCCATACGATTCTTCAATCTCATCTAATTGCACTAATAGCTGACAGCCAATTTCCATATTTTTTTCTGCTCCAGCCGTAACATTCTTAGCATCCTGAGCTAAATCAGTGACTTTATCCACCACATTCGCTATTTCCGATTGCTGCTGAATTGCCAATTTTGCTGTATTTTCCGTTTCCTCTCTAACGGATTTAATTGAATCCATCATATTTTGAAACTCACCTAATACAGCCGCTATTCCATTTTTTTCCAATTTTCTGGGTTCATTCGTACTTTCAGTAATTTCGTTCAGGTGATTACTTAACTCCGTTACATTATTTGTCATTGACTCTAACATCTCTCCAATCTCATCTGCTGCTTTACCAGATTTTGAAGCCAATTCTTTTACTTCTTCTGCCACAATTGCAAAACCTCGGCCGGCCTCCCCAGCTCTTGCCGCTTCAATTGCCGCATTTAATGCTAACAAATTTGTTTGACTCGATATTTCAGTTATTGTTGTTGTCATAGTATTTATTTTATCAAAAGACTCTGTAAACTTATTGACATATGAGATTGAATCCATGACTGATTTAATTGTCGATTGAAAATTTGAATTCAAACTTTCAATATTTGATAAAACTTGATTTTGATTTGTAATTGTCGCTTGTAACAAACTCTTACAATCATCGGATGAGTTTGCTATATCCCGCGAGACTATCGTAATTTGATTCGACATATCGACGATTTGCTCGGCAGCCTTTATTCGCTCACCGGAGTTTTGATTGACAGTTGCGGCATTTTTATGAACTTCACTTGACAAACTTTGCAGATTTTTCATTGCACCTAACAAATTTGGCCCTTCCACAATATTGTTATCAAGTAGTAAAGCTTCATCGTTATTATTGCTTGTCATTTTATGCCATAAATTTAATGCTACCATTGACAAAAATACACAAAGAAATACAAAGGCAACTTCCAAATGCGGAATTGATTTCCAGTTTAGCCCGTCTTGCCAAAGATAAATACCATTTACCATCGTCCCAAGGATCATTGTCATGGCAATGATTTGATTTTGATTGAGCATGATCTTAAATCACAATTTTCAAATATTAAAAAGTCTTGCGTTAAGTTTGTAACGGCAAATATGGCTTGGAAATTTACCCATTTTTGAAAATTGTTTATAGGGCCTTATACCTTACTAGCTCAACAAAGCATTATAAGTACTTGGAATCTTACTCAAGATTTCACCAAAGTTGTCGATTTAACATCAAACCATTCACATGCTTAAAGTATAAATATGTAAAGATTCATAATTTACAAACAATTGAAATGAAAAGTAAAAAGCCTCTAATACTCATTGTCGATGATGACGATATAACTCGTCTCATGTTGCGACAAATTTTGGAAGACAATGGGTATGAGATAACCGAAGCTGAAAACGGCGAACAGGGACTACAAAAGTTTAAGAACAAACATCCGGACTTGGTTTTACTTGATGTCGTGATGCCAGAATTGGATGGTTTTGAAACGTGCCAAGCAATCAGGGAAATTTCAAACTTTCACTTAACACCCATTTTGATGCTAACAGGATTGGATGATATTGAATCCATTAACAAAGCATTTGAAGCAGGTGCAACGGACTTTATTACTAAACCAATTAATTGGCCATTATTATCACAGCGGGTACGTTATGCCGTACGAGCAAAAACTCTAAGCACAGCATTACAAGAAAGTCAGCAACGCCTCAAAAATGCATTACAAATTGCAAAACTAGGTTATTGGGAATTGGAAATCGATAATAATCAAATCGATTTATCGCCAGAAGCAAGCAAGTTATTTGGAATTGAAAACAAAAAAAAGTATGGAACATTTGATGACATACTCACCGCCATTCCTTTAGAAGACAGAGGAACTGTAGTCAGAACTATTCAACAAGCTACGAAATCAAATATTAATTACAGTGTTGATCATCGCATTATCACACAAAATGGTGAGACCTTTGTAAATCAAACCGGCGAAATATTTTGCGACACCCAAAGTCAAAAACGTAGAATAATTGGCACAATTCAAGATATAACTGAGCGAAAAAAAACTGAATCGCTCATTGAATTTCATGCCTTTTACGACAGTTTAACAGCACTACCAAATCGGAAATTGTTTCTCAGTCGATTTCAACACTCATTAGCTTTAGCATATCATTTACAATCTCACATCGCATTGTGTCTTATAGACATTGATCGATTCAAGCGGCTAAACGATACCTATGGGCATATTTTTGGTGACAAAATTATTCAAATGGTGGCTGAAAGAATTCGCTCCTCAGTTAACGACGCAGACACACTCGCAAGACTAAATGGAGACGAATTTTCAATAGTAATAGAGGGCTATGAAGACGAATCCACACTAGAAAAAATAATAGAAAATCTCCATAACTCCCTTAAAGACCCTTATATTATTGAAAACCAAACCGTTCATCTCAACAGTTGCATTAGCTACACACAGTTCCCAAAAGATGGTAGGGACTTTGACATTCTAATCCGTAATGCGGACACCGCCATGGCAATTGCCAAAAAAGACGGAGGAGCAAAAATTCAATGCTTCAATAAAACAATGCATAAAAATGTCAACTTCCGAATGGAATTAGAAAACGCACTACATATGGCATTAGAAAAAGACGAATTAGAAATCTTTTATCAACCTCAAATTTGCCTTCAAGATATGAGAATAATCGGCGTGGAGGCCCTGATTCGCTGGCATCATCCAACGCACGGACTAGTATCACCCACCGAATTCATACCACTTGCAGAAGAAAATGGATTAATAGTTCCTATCGGAACCTGGGTATTAAACACAGCAGGGAAACAAATAATAGATTGGCAAAATGAAGGTTTCGACAATATACGTTTAGCAGTGAATATTTCTGCCCGACAATTTGAAAATGATATTTTGATAAAGTCCGTGGATGCCATGCTAACAAAGACACAATTAGATCCAGCGCTTCTGGATTTGGAAGTTACGGAATCATTGGCAATGAATAATTTGTCACAAACGATTTCCACATTGAATGATCTAAAAAATATCGGCGTGAACACATCAATTGATGACTTTGGAACGGGGTATTCTTCTTTAAGTTATTTACAACAATTACCCATTAGTACGCTTAAAATTGATTATTCATTTATTCGTGCATTAGGAAAAAAAGATGATAGCTCAACCATTGTAAAGGCCATTATTGCCATGGCTCATAGCTTAAATTTAAATGTTATTGCAGAAGGCGCAGAAACCCAGGAGCAATTAAACTTTTTAATTCAACATAAATGCAACGAAGTCCAGGGTTACTTCTTCAGTCCACCGATTAATTCAAGTCAATTGTTAGCATTGTTAAGAAAAAATGGCCCAAATCTGATCATGTTCAATTTTGCAGCTAATGGCAATTAGTCAACATGTATTTGACTCTATCCAAATCAATTTATTTTAAAAAAATATTGACCTGTAGGCTTTCTTGTCTTTTTCTATTTTTTATCTGTACAAATTCAGAAGCAAGCAACAAACTTGGAGAGATTTTATTGCTCCCAGAGTTGAGTTATAAATATGTTATCGACGAGAGTAATGATAACGACATTAAGATTGACACTTTTTATTTAAAACGTTGGAATCGATTTGACATTTTATTAGAAGGTGTCGTTTCAACAAAAGAAGCAGAAATTGAAAGAATTCAATTCGGATCACAAATAAATAACGATGTGAAATTGTGGCTAGGCCGATATCACAATCCATTGGGATATTGGAATACTACCTTTCATCACGGCGCATATTTTCAAAATAGCATTTCTCGCCCAGCAATTTCGAATTTTGAAGATGACGGTGGAATCTTGCCAATGCATATTTTGGGCTTATTACTCGATGGTTCATTTGAGTTTTCGGAGAAAAAAATAAATTATCAACTTGGATTTGGGCTAGGATCTGAGCGCGAAGAAGACGGCAAGGCTGAATCTTCAAATATTTATGCTCCATCACCAGAAAAACACGATAAAGTTATCACGTTAAATCTCAGTTATTACCCTGTTTCATACGAAAACAGCGCTTTCGGAATATTTGTTTCAAAGTCCGTCGCAGCAAAACACCAACAACTATTTCAAGTTTCCCAAACAATTTCTGGCTTCTATTTTAATCAAGAGCTACAAGATCTTCGATTATTGGGTGCTTGGTATTTGGTATACAACTCAATTGAAAGCTCAAATAGTACAATAAGCCAAAAATCAAAAGCCTTACAAAATGCTTACATTCAATTTGAAATCAATTTGCACCGAAAATTGATTGCATATTCCAGAATTGAAAAAACTGCAAATGAAAGTAATCAGTCGATCTTCGACAACATTTTCACTGATTTTATAACAGATAGGGAAAGCATTGGCCTTAGATTTGAACTCCCTTTCAAACAAGCAATGGCCTTAGAAATATCTGAAACTCACACTAGGGCCAATGACATAACTTCCCTAACCATTAACTGGAGCGCTGCGTGGCCATGAGATTAGTTTTGGCTTTTTTTGCCATTACTATTCTTTCTTCACCCAGTTATGCGGAAAGCAAAACACTTGTTTTGATTTCACACGCGGATAATCCGACGAATAACCTTAGCCCGAGGGAAATCAGAAAACTTTTTCTTGGAGCAAAGATTAAAATAAATGGCAAATACTTAATTCCAGTCATTAATAGATCTAGCTATCTACTACACCAAGTTTTTTTACAAAAAACCATCTTCATGTCAGCTCAACGCTACGAAAGACAATTATTGTCAAAACTATTTAAGACAGGTGCTTCAAGGCCAATTCTGATAGAAAATGAAAACGATTTAATTCACAATTTTGAGAATAACAAAAACTATATTTCTTATATGTGGATGAGCGACTATAAAAAACATAAAAATCTAAAAATTATTACACAAATTTGGCAAGGCGTGGTGGATTAATTTTATGTTCAGCAGCCTCACTTCAAGACTCGTTTTAGGAATACTATTTATCCATGGGATGCTAATTCCCATTTTGTACGCCGGCGTGATATATATTGTAAAAGAAGGATATCAAGAACAATTTATCGACTATGTTCGATTTAACACCTATTCTTTTGCAACAAACATTTCAAAAAATCTAGCTAATGATCAACCTCGAATAGATCAAAGCTTAATTGATGCAATTGATACAGGCATTATTGAATTTGTTTACATCAATCAAGTAAATGGTAAATCTCTAAAATACCCTGAAGACATCCCTGCTGAATCACATGTTTTCAAAGAAGACTTTTATCTCGGACAACATAATGACAATAGCTATCATGTTGCCACGCCATTATTGGACTTGGAGGGGGAAATCATTGGGAATATAAAAGTTGGATACGACGAAACTGGGACCAACGAATATATTCAAAATGCCTATAAAAGCGCAGTCGCTTTACTACTAGGTTACATAACGTTAACACTGATATTTGTCACTTTTTCAGGTTATCGTTTAAGTCGTCCTCTCAAAAAACTACAAAAAGCAGCTACAAATATTTCCAGGGGATTTATTTCGTCTCCATTTCTAACACCTTCCAATGTGCGAGAAATTCGCAACTTGGCTGAAAATCTGGAGACCATGAGGGTCACGCTGTTAAAAAAAGGAGAAGAAATTCAAACAAGAGAAATACGGTTGCGAACCGTTTTGGAAAATGCCGCTGAAGCTATCATAATTGTTGATGAAAATATGACAATTGAATCTGTGAATCCAGCTGCAAGCAAATTATTTGAAATAAATCCAGAAAACCTGGAGCCAACAACAATCACAAATCTGATACCTGATTTTTACCAAGAGTTCGATTGGTTAAACCCGAACTCAAAACCAGTCGAAACAAATGGTATTCGCAGTGACAAATCAAGCATACAAATTGAATTAACAATAAGCATCATGAACCTGGATGATAAAACATTTTTAATCGCTATGTGTCACGACATTTCTGATCGAAAACACACAGAGCGAGAAATGCTGCTACTGAAAAATGCCATTGAAGCCAGCCCCGACTCCGTATATATCACTACACCAGATAAAAATATATTATATGTAAATCCTGCATTTTGCCTATTGAATGAAATGGACAAATCCACCGCAGTCGGCAACTCATCTCTATTAATCAACAAAACAAATATGCCCGAGTCCTATTTTGAATCAATGTGGGAAGAGTTACTTGAAGGAAACGTTTGGCGAGATATTCTATTAAACACGTCAGATAAAAGTGATGTGGAAAACAAAGTTTGGATAGAATCAACCATCGCACCCATTAAAGATACTGAAAATAAACTTGTTGGCGTTGTGGCTTCACAGCGTGACATATCAAATCAAGTCAACTTGACAAAAAAACAAGAGTTGATCGCATTATATGCGAACATTAGAACAAAAGTCATTGAATTACTTAATACGGAAACTAATCTTGAGAACCGAATTAAACAAGCAATGGAAATTGTAACTGAGAATAAAAATAATTATATCATTTCCGATAGCATCGCGTTCTACAAAACATCTAAAAAATCTTCAAAGATACTGGAATTAGAAATAGATGTATGTAATTCAGAAGTCAATCATTGTTATGATAACGCTTTGGATCTTTATCAAATTAACAACATCACACAAAATTTCAATATTATCCACTTAAGTAAACCATGCGAAATTAGTGTTTGCCCCCTAAAAAACACAAGTGACAAAAATCACATACATATATTTGCCCCATTGAAACAAGATGGAATTTTGTTTGGTCTATTGGTATTTTCACTCAATTCGAAGAATCAAGTATCACAAGAAAAACGCCAAACGATTCGCCATATTTGTGATTCGATTACGTTAGCGATGGTTAAAGAAAAACTCAAAGAGGAATTAGAAAACGCCAAAGAGGGCGCATTATTAGTCGCTAAAACAAGATCAGAATTCGTTGCAAACATGTCTCATGAAATCAGAACACCAATGAATGGTGTTTTAGGCATGTTAGAGCTACTCGGAAACACAACATTAAGTGAATCACAAAATCGCTACATTAAAACCGCTATCAATTCTGCAGAACAGTTAGTGGAAACAATTAATAGTATTTTAGATTTTTCAAAAATTGAGGCGGGAAAAATTGAATTAGAGAAAACTGAATTTAATTTGCGAACAACTATTGATGAAATATGCACAATGTTATCACGACAAGCGCATTTAAAAAGTGTTGAACTTGTTGCCTTTATGCCAGTAGATATACCTGATTATGTGATAGGTGACCCCACACGACTACGCCAAGTTTTAATCAATCTCACAAGCAATGCTTTAAAATTCACTGAAAAAGGTGAAGTTGTTTTGAGACTAACAAATGAAGTCACCACGAGCACAACCACGTGCTTACAATTTGAAATTGAAGATACTGGCATTGGCATTAATAAAAATGCCCAAAAAACACTGTTCAATCCTTTTACACAAGCAGATGGTTCAACAACAAGAAAATTTGGCGGCACTGGTTTGGGTCTCACGATTTCCAACGAACTAGTCACACTAATGGGCGGGACGCTCAACATTGAAAGTACTGAAGGTATCGGAAGCTGTTTTTCATTTCGGGTTAAATTTCCGCTAGGAAAAATGAGTCAGTTAATCAATGCCGACAACTGGTCTGCACCAAGTGATGCCAACATCCTTATAGTGGATGACAATAAAACAAATAGATTAATTATTGAAAATTACATTGCTAATAAAAATATAAAATACACTTCGATAGAATCTCCCATTCAAGCATTGCAAGTATATAAAGAGGCCATGCATAATACTCCATTTACAATTGTATTATTGGATATGCAAATGCCAGAGATGGATGGAATTAACTTAGCTCAAGAGATTAAGGCATTGGCGCATGAAAAAACAAAACTTTACATTCTGAGCTCTATGGGTGAATCAATTGAAAATTACAAAGAAAAAGGCGTTGAGAAATGCTTGAATAAGCCCATACGGCAGCAGCAATTATACACTTTGCTCAAAGAAGCCTTTTTCCAACATGTGCCAAATAAAAATCCCATATCCAATTCAGTTATGACAAATCGAAATATACTGAATTATCAAATATTATTGGTTGAAGATAATTTAGTGAATCAAGCTGTAAGTGAAGAAATGCTGCTGAGCATGGGAGCAAGCGTTAACATTGCAGAAAATGGTGAAATCGCATATCAAATGGTAAAAGAAAATCGCTACGATTTAATCCTGATGGACTGCCAAATGCCAATAATGGATGGCTTTGAGGCAACTCGAAAAATTCGAGAATATGAAACGGTTACCAATGTACCACCCACACCTATTATTGCATTAACCGCAAATGCACTAAAAGGCGATCGAGATAAATGTTTAAATGTTGGCATGAACGAATATCTTAGCAAACCATTCAATTCTCAAGAATTATATAATACAATTTGTATCGCACTATCCATTAATAGTGGGCCAACTAACAACACACTAGAATCACAACATCCTCCGGGTATCAATGAAAATAAATTTAACGAAGTTAAAATAATGCTCGGAGCGCGATTTTCTACAATTTTGAAGTTGTATATAAAAACTGCTGAAAAACACATATTTGAACTAAATAAAGCCATGGAAATATCTGACTTAAATTTGTTGCAAACCAATGCCCACGCACTAAAAAGCGCTAGTGGTAATTTAGCCATGGACGTCATGTTTGATTATTGTAAAACGCTGGAGACAGAAGCAAGATTAGGAAAATTACGATCTGACTGTGACTATATTAATGAGATCAAAGTTGAATTTGAAAAAATCAAATCTCGATTTGAGAAAATACTAATGAATGAACCTGAGTAAAAATCGTTAGATGCAACATCTTTCAGCAAATCAAGATATCATTGTCAATTGCCTTAAATATATCAACGATTGCCAAGATCTAAATTATCGCGCCATTATTTCATTTCAAGGCGAAAAAAATCAATTCGACAATTTTTTTAAAGCCATAAAAACCAAAATAATCTGTACCAAGCTGGCAAGTGTTGGACATGCAGAGCTTAAAAACTCACAAGATATTACTAATTTCAAAAGCGATCAAATTATAGGAAATGAATATGATTGCATTGTTTACTGTATTGACAGGGAATTTAATCCAAATCTACTTGCGTCGTGCATTGGGACTATTATTGGTGGCGGATTACTTTTTTTAACCTTTAGTCAATCAGAAAAGGAATACATCAAAGATAATGATGCATATACTAATCGTATTGTTAATATAATAGAAAATGATAAATCAGTGTTTAATGTTTACTTTCAAGAAAATACCGCAATAACATCTTCAACTTCAATTATTCCGAGCATACAAAATTCAACCGATCTATTCTCAGAACAAAATTATGCTATAAAAGAAATCGCTCACCAAATTAAATCTCATCGCAATCGACCATTGGTCATCTTGGGTGATAGAGGCCGAGGAAAATCAACCGCCCTTGGAAAAGCCATAAAGCATATTATTGACAATAATGATGTTACCATTCTTGTCACCTCTGCTAGCCACAATGCTTGCGAGATACTTTTAAAACAGACAAAAACCAACAATCGACTTCCGAAATCCTTATCATATTTATCGCCAGATAACATTATCCTACACAAACCAAAAGCAGATATGTTGATCATTGATGAGGCTGCGGCTATTCCATTACCCATGCTTGAGAACATGTTATCGCTTTATTCTAGAATTGTATTCTGCACAACCACTCATGGTTATGAAGGGAGCGGGCAAAGTTTCACATTGCGGTTTTTTCCCATGTTAAGTAAAAATAATCCTGGGTGGAAAAAAATTGAATTACATCAATCCATAAGATGGAGAGAAGGGGACCCACTGGAACGACTGGCCAATCATCTTTTTCTATTTAAAAACAACAATACGAAATTCGATATGGAGCCAGAGGTTCCAATCGATAAACATCATGTAGAAATCACGGCATCTAACAAAACTTCACTCATTGGAAACGAAAGACAATTAGCTCAATTGATGTCGCTACTGAGTAGCTCTCACTATCGAACACAACCATCAGATTTAAAACAAATTATAAATAATCATGATATCACTCTCTATTCTCTTCATATTCGGGGGGAATTAATTGGCTGCGCCTATACCATAGCAGAGGGGAAAATTTCAGGAAAACTGAAAAACGATATCTCGGATGGAAAGCGAAGAATCCGAGGCAACTTAACTCCACAATCATTATCTGCTCATTTAGGTTTAGAACACGCAATCGACTTACAATATTTAAGATTAGTACGTATCGCCATACACCCTCAAAGTCGAAATATGGGATTGGGAACTATGCTTATCGAGCATATTAAACAAGTTGCAAAAATCAACTCGATAGATATATTGAGTTGTTCCTATGGTATAAATTCGCGTTTATTTGATTTTTGGAGAAAAAATGATTTCACGCTGGTACGAATAGGACATAGCAGAAACGCGAGCAGTGGCACTCATTCTGGCTTAATGCTACTAGCCACTTCTAAAAATTCGAAACGAGTGGAAGAAAATGCGTATAATATATTACAAAATAATTTTTTGCTTCAACTTCAGGAAACACTACAGCTATTTGGCTTTGAAATTGTTATTCCCATTCTTAAACATTTATACTCAAACACCTCAACCTTCCAACGACCAGACAGCATAAAATCTCTTTTAGAATTCACATCGAGCCATCGCAAATATGAAGATAATTTAGTAGAAATCCACAATTTTTTTAAATATTCTCTAACACAAGAGAAAACATATGACGACTTAACAAATCATGAACTAAGCCTTTTAATTTTGAAGATCATCCAGCATCAATCATGGAGTTTAATTTCAGACAAGTTGAACTATAGCGGTAAAAAAAGCGTTCAATCTCATTTTAAGAAAACGCTTCAAAAACTACTTAACAATGAAGATCAACCGTTTGTTAACTGAAATCCACCAAATCTTGCTTTATTTTTTCTATCACACTATCCCAATCTCCAGGACTTGATTGACGATATATTTTCATATTGGGATACCATGGACTTGCCTCACTATCCAACAACCAGCGCCAACAGCCATCAAAACGAGACAACATCCACACAGGCTTACCCAAAGCCGAAGCAAGATGCGCAATGGCCGTATCCACTGTGATAACTAAATCAAGATTGGCTATCAAACAAGCCGTATCATAAAAGTCATCCACCAAAGATACTGCGTTATTTATGGATATGCGATGGACATTATTCATTAGTTGATATTCAGATTCACCCTTTTGTAAGCTGTAAAAATTAAGCCCTGCTATTTCACATAAGGGATTGAATAAATCCAATCGACAACTTCGACGACTATCAATTTTATTTGTTTGCACATCATTTTTACGTGGATTGCCTGCCCAACATAGTCCGATATTTCGATTATCATTTTTGAGGATAATATTTTTCCAATTATCAACATCTTTATTTTTTACTGCTAAATAAGACGTCTCACTGGGTATATCTGACACCACTAGATTTATTGCTTGGGGAATACTCATCATTGGACAAAAATAGTCAAAATTCAAATTTACTTGATTTTGTTCGACCAATTCAATCCCGGAGCATTGAAACAGCTTCCAAAGCGATTTTGGGCATTCCAGAATTACCTTGGCGCCAGATTCGACTATTTTGGGTAGGAATCGAAAAAATTGAATAGAGTCACCATAACCCTGCTCGCAATATATGAACAAAGTTTTGTCTTTTAAGGATTCCCCTCGCCAAATGGGTTTTTCATAACTTCGTTTTGCATTTTGTAATTCATCTGACACATCCCATCGATACTCATATCGCTCCCAACCCGTCTTGTAATTACCTGCCAACAAATAATTTAGGGCACTATTCCAATATGCTTCGGGTCGATCATTATCGATGTTTATCGCTTTATCATAATGTTCAATTGCCAGCTTAGTATCTCGTTTCGCCTGATATAACATGCCAATATTATTCTGCAAAATATAATCATACTCGTTGATCTGCTCAGCTTTATGAAGCCTATCAAGTGCAGCATCAAACTCTCCAAGCCATGACAATACAACACCACTATTGATTAATGCCCCATAGTGAAATACATCTAACACCAATACTTGATCATATAATTTTAGCGCTTTTTTAACACTGCCTTTTTCTTTGTAAATGTTTGCTAAATTATAATTTGCATCAATAGAATTAGATGATTGCGTTAATATTTTTTGATAACATTCAATTGCACCTTGGACATTTCCCAATTTTTTAAAGACAACACCACAATTAAACAATGCTTCTTCATCATTTTGATTCGATTCTATTATCGACTCATAAAGATCCAAACTTTGCTCATACAAGCCGTCTTCAAAATTGTTTTGTGCTAATATTTTTTTAGCGAGAATATTATTTTCATCAATCTCAACCGCTAGCACCAGTTGATGTGTTTTTTCCTGACCATTCAATGATTCTCCATATTGCATATGCACAGCGGATAATCGGGTTCGTTTTTCCTCATTGTCAGGTAATTTTTCCAAGATGCGGATTGCTGCAGGAAAATTACCTTGATAAAAATACAATTCCGCTAAATTAAAAGCGGCAGGCGAAAAATCCGAATTCTGGGCCAACGCTTTTAAATAAAATATTTCTGCCAAACCATCATCATTAAGTTCTAAATAGGCATTTGCAATATTATATTTTGCTTCGAGATAATCAGAATCAAACTTGAGGGCATTTGCAAAACACTGACGGGCATTTTCTACTTGCCCAGATTTAAAATACAAACTTCCCAAATTATTGTGATAAAGTGCGCTATTCGGTTTGTTTCGTAAGGCCAAATGGATCAACTCCATCGCTTTATTTGTATTTCCCAATACATCCAAAAGCATACCTAACAAATGCAGGGCATCTGGATTGTTTTCATCTCTGTCCAATACTTCTTGATATATCATTGCAGCTTGCGTAAATTCACCATTGCGATGGCATTCAATTGCTTTTTGAAGACTGCGATTACTGCTATCACTACTGGACAGTTTATCTAGGTTACTGACTTCGCCCATGGGAATAACCTCGAGTTTGTATTATTACTTTAATCATTTAGGACCTACTACGTTTTTGAGAAGATGCTGAACCTTCAATACTATTAGATTGTAAGCGAATATCATTCCAAGTACGTAAATTGATCAAATAAAACTTTCGCATTGTTAGGAAACCTTCGTGCTTGCTTTTAAAAACACCACGTTACGCCGCTCAAACCACGTTCTTTTTAGCGACTCCAGCTTTACCCTATTTCAAGGTCAAAAAATTGGCTTAACAGGGGAAAATGGCTCCGGGAAATCCAGTATTTTTTTACTTCTACTGAAGCAACTCGAAGTGGACAAGGGTGAAGTGTTTTTACCATCTGACAAAGTGATCGCTTTTGTTGAACAGGAAATCCAGCATCAGCAGCTTTCGGCTTTAGAATATGTGCTAACGGGTGATCAAACCCTTTTTCATATTACACAAGAATTTGAAAAAAACTCAACTACCATAGATGGAGAACAACTCGCATTATTGCATCAAAAAATGGAAGAAGCAGACGCTTATACCGCTAAAAGCCGTGCGGCAAAATTATTGTCAGGCTTAGGCTTTTTAGAAAATCAGTTAAACAATAAAGTGAGCTCTTTTTCCGGCGGATGGCAAATGAGATTAAATATAGCAAAAGCATTAATGTGTCGTTCTGACATTTTGCTGTTAGATGAGCCCACTAACCATTTAGACCTGGAAGCCGTTGAATGGTTAGAGTCCTATTTGAAAAACTATACTGGCACCTTAATACTCATATCACATGATAGGGATTTTTTAGACAACATAGTAGATCGCATATTACACATAGATAACCAGAAACTTTATTTATATAACGGGAATTTTTCTAGCTTTGAAAAACAACAAGCAGAAAAGTTACTGCTTCAAAAGTCCCAACATGAAAAACAACAGAAAAAAATAAAGCATATGGAGCAATTCATTACTCGATTTAAAGCAAAGGCAAGCAAAGCAAAACAAGCCCAAAGCAGAGTTAAAGCGTTATCTCGTCTCGAAAGAATATTACCAACTCAAACAGCATCCGATTTTCAAATTCACTTTTTTGAATCCACTAACGCGCCACATGATCTACTATCCTTGCACAACGTTGCGCTTGGCTACAACAACAGAGCAATCGTTGAACATGTGAATTTAAAATTATTTTGTGGTGATAAAATTGGAATTTTAGGCATTAACGGCGCTGGAAAATCAACATTAATTAAAGCGATAGCGAATGAAATTGGTTGCTTGTCGGGAGAAATCATGCGCAATCAAAATTTACAAGTCGCTTATTTTAACCAAAACTTACTAGACCAGCTAGACCTTGAATCGACACCTATTCTCTTTTTAAAACCACTGGCAATTGGTTTTACAGATTTAGCACTTAGAAGTTATTTAGCTCGATTCAAATTTGACGAAACAAAAATAAATCAAACAATAGGCAGCTTGTCTGGTGGAGAAAAAGCACGACTAGTACTTTCAAGCTTAATTATGAAAAAACCAAATTTGTTACTACTAGATGAACCGACAAATCATTTAGACATGAAAACACGTGACGCCTTAAATATTGCATTACAAGAGTATGCCGGTGCAACCATTTTGGTCTCACATGATCGTTATTTATTGAATTGTGTTTGTGATAAATTTTTACTAGTCGCCGACAATTCAGTGAGTGAATTTAACGGAAACTTGATTGATTACCGAAATTATCGCAAGGAACGAGAACTAACAAAACTAACCAGGCCATCTACAAACGAAAATAATTTGTCAAATAAAGTACGCCGACAAAAGGCAGCAGAATTAAGAAAGAAATTACAACCAATCAAGAATCAAATCAAATCCATTGAAACTAAAATTGAAACATTGAACCTCAGCTTAAGCAATATCAATGATAAACTCAGTGATACTCGCTTTTATAACTCAGATAATAACAAAGACGAATTAAATAGCCTACTCATCGAGCAGTCTAGTTTAAATAAAACACTAACCATCAATGAGGAAATTTGGCTAGAACTTAATTCAGATTTAGAGAGCCTGGAACAAGAACTAAAAGCAGAGGAATGATTTTTAGCCGAACACAAAGACCATCCAAATATTCCTTTTAAATTCATATGGTTACATCCTACCTAAACATGCATATCTGATAAACCCTGCTTTATCAAACAACTTCACATCTTTTCTTGCTTGAAACGTAAAGATTGTTGAATAAAGTGTCGATAAGCACATGAACGAAAATCACAGGCTTTACGATTAGCTTTAAACAACTGACTGGACGAATACCAATGATTCAAATATCCAAATTATTGCAACACACATACAAATCTATTTTTGTATTATTTCAATCTTTCGTGGTTATCGGATTCATCTGCGGAAATTCCCACGCTTATGAGGAAGACATGGTTGTTTACAGTAATTTAAAAGGTTATTACGCGGATCATGCTGGGGAATTTCATTCCATCATTAGAAATAGCTTAGATAAACTAAACAGATTTTCCGTTAGTAGTAACAAGGATAGCTATGCTGACAAAGATAGTGACCTTGATGAACGTCTCGAAGCAGCCGATGAAAATCAGGCTCCTTGGTTAGCAAATGTTGAATTAGACACAGAAAAGAAAAGTGGCAACATCAATTTGCAAATATTCAGAACAACTGGAGAAAACGTTTACACTTGGAAAGAGAAAATTAAAATCAAGAATTTGAAATCCTTTTTAGCAACCCTAGAATATAAACTCCCTATTCAATTAAAGACAAAATTTCTGGAACTTGGTCGTGTAATAAAAACTGATAACAGGATGATTTACTTCGACCTTGGTGAAACAGCGAGTGTTAAAGTGGGTGATACATTCCGAATTTACGCTGAAGGTGATGAAATCACAGATGATGACGGCAACTCATTTGGTAATTTAGAAGTTACAACGGGTGTTGTTGAAGTTAGGGAAGTCACTGGAGTTTATTCCATTGCTGAAATCATCATTGGCCAGTTATCAATTGAAACTGAGCAGTGGGTTAAAAAAATTGATAAGAACTCTGCTGAATTCAAAGGTGAAATTTTAGCGGTTTTAGAAAACAAAATCGCCGTTAACATTGGCAAAAATGTCGGTGTTGAAGAAGGCTCCTACTATGCAGTGTTTCGTGATATTAAGGCCATCAACGGTAAAGAAGCATTTAGGCAACCCGTTGGACATATCAAAATCAATGAAGTATATGATGATTTTTCTAAAGGAGAACTTTCTATTTCAGATTCGTTTGACATGTCAAAATACACAATTAAAAAAGGAGATCGCATAACAGAAGTCGATTCTCCACGAAAAAACATGTGGTCCATCAATCAACTTATGACAAATATCAGTAAAGACAATACTGCTCGGGTAATGTATGTCGCTTACCAACAAGACTCTCTGATAAACGTCAATATGGTATATAGAGCAAAACTGGGTTACGGCGACGGAAATCCTTTTGCATCAGCAGGTGTTATGCACAGCATGGGACACAGTGCTCATGTTTTCGCAGGCATGGATGTTTTATATGTTGGTGATACTGCTCTTAATATGTTTATTAATGTCGATGTCGATACGCCGATTTCAAAAGATATGAAAATCACATTGGAGTCGGGTTTTGTTGTTGCTCACGGCGAAGAAAAATACAACGGCCTTAATGTGAGTCTCGGCTTTAAATACGCACTAGATTTATTTTAGCGCACCCTCAGTTTAACTCTACAAATCACGGGCTAATGCATTCACACTTTAGCCCGCGTTTCGTTTCAACAACCATATGGCAGTAACCTATTGGAAGCATTCATTCCTTAATCCTAAAAACCGCAGTTGAACACGACAGAGTGTGCAGATTTCAAGGTGCAGGACAAGGCGCAACGACGCGGAATAGTCAATCTATTCCAAGGAGTTGCAACGCAGTCATGTGCCTTGAAATCTGTGCAATCTGTCGTGTAGCGTTGGACAACCAAATGGGTGACTTCAATTTGTGAAAAAAACAATTGAGTTTCCATTAGTTATTCTCATTTCGAGCGGTCAACTGCGGTTTTTAGGTTAATGCCTAAAATGCCTCACACCTGTAAAGGCCATGGCGATATCATGCTCATTTGCCGCATCAATGACTTCGCTATCTCGCATTGAACCACCAGGTTGGATAACTGCCGTTATCCCTACATTAGCCGCAGCATCTATTCCGTCACGAAAAGGAAAAAATGCATCGGATGCCATGACAGATCCTTTGACCTCCAATCCTTCGTCACTTGCTTTGATGCCAGCTATTTTTGCACTGTACACTCGACTCATTTGCCCAGCTCCGACACCAATGGTTCTACCATCTCTTGCGTATACAATAGCATTCGATTTGACAAATTTTGCCACTTTCCATGCAAATAATAAATCAAGTAACTCTTGAGGAGTTGGTTTACGTTGCGTGACAATATTTAAATCATCCGGCAGTACGACTCTATTATCTTTTGCTTGCACCAATAATCCGCCAGTGACTCGCTTTAAATCATGCGCTTCATTTTCTCCACTTAACTCACCACAGGCTAAAACACGTATATTTGGCTTGCTAGATAAAATTTCTTTTGCAGCGAGTGTAATTGTCGGTGCAACAATCACTTCCACGAACTGCCGATTAATAATTTCTTTTGCAACCTCTTCATCCAATTCGCGATTAAACGCGATAATCCCACCAAATGCCGACGTTGGGTCAGTTGAATATGCTAATTCATAGGCTTGTAAAAGCGTAGCGGATTGTGCGACACCGCATGGATTTGCATGTTTTACAATGACACAGGCTGGCGCAGGGTATTGTTTTACACACTCCAGTGCTGCATCAGTATCAGCAATGTTATTGTAAGATAACGCTTTACCTTGAACTTGTTTTGAAGAACTAATAGACGCACCGCTCGCGCTCTGTGAATCAGTGTAGAACGCTGCAGATTGATGTGGATTCTCTCCGTATCGTAACTCTTGTGACTTGGAAAATTGATAATTTAATGTATTCGAATATTCTTCTTTTTCTCCATCGGCTTTTATACTGCCGAGATAATTTGCAATCGTTCCATCGTATTTAGCAGTATGCTCAAATGCACTCACAGCGAATTCAAATCGGGTTGCATCACTCAAACACCCCCCATTCATATCAAGCTCTTTTTTCAATCTTTCATAATCAAATGAATTAACACAAACTGCCACAGATTCATGATTTTTTGCAGCCGCTCGTATCATGGTTGGGCCACCAATATCAATATTCTCAATGGCGTTCGCCAAGGTGCATTCTGTTTCTTTAACGGTCTCCGTAAACGGGTACAGATTAACCACAACGAGATCGATTGGCGTGATACCATTTTTTTTCATTATGTCGTCATCAATACCTCGGCGCCCTAAAATCCCACCATGAATTTTTGGATGCAACGTTTTGACTCTACCATCCATCATTTCCGGATATTTAGTGTAATCTGAAACTTCTACCACAGGAATATTCTTGTCTTTTAACAACCGTGCCGTTCCACCGGTGGAGTAAATTTCAATATCCAATTTATGAAAAAATTGGCACAAATCTACAATATCGGTTTTATCCGATACACTAACTAATGCTCGCCTGATTTTGATCATGTTTTAAAAAACCTATATAGACTCTTGTGCCAAATTAAAACAAGGCACATAAAACTATGCAATTTGTTGATAAGTGGGTTAACTGTGAAAATTCTACGTGATTGGAAAATTGATTATTGTAAAACTAAACAGGCCGAAAATCATAAGATTTTCGGCCATCAATCTTTACCTTACGATGTGTAATTAAGGTGTTACCCTAAATCATACATTTTAAGTTTTTTACGAAGTGTGCCACGGTTGATTCCTAGAATCTCAGCAGCGCGTGTTTGATTACCACGAGTGTGCTTCAACACAACTCGAAGTAAAGGTTGTTCTACTTCACTAATTACCATTTTGTATAACTCGTTGGTGCCTTGACCATCAAGGTTAGCAAAGTAAGTTTCCATTGACTCTTGAACACACTCTTGTATACCTGACGTTGAGTCTGATACTTGAGGTTGAGCAATTTCATTTTCAATTGTGTTTTCGCCTGGAATACCGGTCATGCCGCTGTTTCCCCTTCCATTATTGATTGATGAAAAAAATGATTAATGCGCGCCAACTGTTCATTGGCAGATTCAGT